>Ga0214921_10000041_pt1 | contig 254803 bp, 237 predicted proteins | sample LL1505_MetaG_FD_177992 | JGI IMG/M metagenome (GOLD analysis project Ga0214921, IMG submission 177992) | Freshwater microbial communities from Lake Lanier, Atlanta, Georgia, United States - LL-1505 | ecosystem: Environmental > Aquatic > Freshwater > Lake | place: USA: Georgia | collected... | reverse complement strand
TGCCGTGTAATAATAACAAGAATCAGTTACAAATACATCGTTAAATATTGCAAAGGTATCTTGAAACGTGTACACCTTTTGAAAATTTTGTTGCGCCTCGATTTTAGAAAAAATCAAACTACAAAAAGTGAATATATAATGCGTAAGTTTCATGTGACTATTCCCAATTAACCGATACAGATTATTATTTACTAAATTAACTAATTATATCCCAGTAAGCATACATGCCAGGATATTTGTTTTTAGAGGTTATTGATTTAATTTAATTTTGCATAGATAATTGTTTCAAATAGAAAAAGCACCCTCCAATTAGGGTGCTTTATTTTTATCAAAGTTTTGGAATTATTTTATTAATAATCTGGTAATGAATACAGAACCATCTGAACAACTAGTTTTCAATGTATAAATACCCGTAGAAGTATTTTCCATTTTTAATTTTAAATACTCCCCATTGTTTTCAATTGTCTCAAAAATGATTTCCTTTCCATGAATATCTATTATCTGTAGATTTTGAATCGTGCAATTTTCAGGCATTACCAATTTAAATTCACCATTATTTGGGTTAGGAATTACTTTTAAAGTTTGATTAATAATGTAGGCAAATTGTTCGGAAGATTCATTTGCGGCTTGTGCCGATTTAACATTGTTAGTAGTGGAATAAACAACCTCGATATCTTCACATAATCCAGCATGAAAACATAACAAATTTCGGGCTTGAACAGCAGATTTACCTGAAAAATTATTGGCGATGTATTCCAATTGTTGAATTTTAGTAGAATCCAAACTCTCAATAATTCCATCTTCATTTACAAAAGTGAGTACATATTTTTTAAATGTACTATAGTCCAACATTTCCTGTTTGATTTCATCCATCATGAATTCATTAATATGCACATCGATATAATCCAGTTTTTCATTGCATTGTATGATTTCACCTTTACCAAGATGCATATCGGCCATTTGAGATTTACAAATAATGTCTTCCCTTTGGGTTATCCAATTTTTGTAGGCTTGCCAGTCAATTTCAACACTATCACTCAATTCATTTTGAATCAACAAATCCAAAATAACTGTTTTACGTGTATTTAAATCAGTTAAAAAATCTATTTTTTCACCACGTTGGGTTGTCGTAATTAGCTTTTGCTCATTTATTTGATTAATCAAACCAGAGGGCAGAGGAACATTCTTGGAATTTAAATAATCAATAAATGTTTTTGTTTGAGCCACTTCGATATTCGCCAAAATTAAATCTTTGAACCATGGATGAGGGTATATTCCGGGCGTCTTATCTCCCAATTCTTTGAGCAATGTTTCAGATAAATAAGGACTACTTGCTAATAGTTCACTTCTAACAAACTGTTTGTTGTTTGGGTCTAAATTGGCAACTAATTCATGTAAATATGGAGAATCTCCCGTTTGTAGCAAATTATCCAATTCGGTTGCCTTTTCTAACTGTTGAGTTCCAATTGACTGCAGTTCTGCAATTAATTCAGATTTTACTGTCGGACTTAATATACTTTTTTGTTGAACTACAATGATATTTGTAAAGTTCGAAGGACAAGTTCTTGCCGCAGAATTCTGTGTTCCTACCCCGCCAATAACTGTTGGAATTTCATTTAACCCAATACCCTTAAAATAAAGAATATTATCGAAATCGTCACTTTTAATGTTCGCTTTTCCTTGAACAGGATTGAGATTTGCAGAAAATGTATTTCCTGCTGATACTGATGAAGATCCCTGTCTTAATCGTATACCTTGCCCATTGCCATTTGCATTTGGAAATGTAAAAATATATTCGTCAAATTGTTGATTATTCACATGATCATTACAGAGAAATTGTAACCCGGATGGAGCATTAGTTCCTCCCATATCGTTGGTGTTCTGGCCATTTGAATAATTTCCTGTCATTACATTGGTGTAATCGTTGCGGTAAATTTGGTTTTGTGAAACACCAGAATTATAAACTAAAGTACCCTCTATTGGCGCACTTGGAATTTGACTATTAAATTTATTTCCTTCTGCCTTATATCCTGTACATTTATTAAAAACCAATTCATGCATGACAGTAATGTCAGCAGGGTGAGTTAATGTAAAATCAAATTTATTTCTTGTAATTAGTGCATTGTCCACTGAACTTAATCGAACCCCATAAATCATATCTTCAAATTTGCAATGATCTACAGTTATTGTGAATTGTGAATTTGAATTCATGGCGTATACACCGTGTTGTAAATTTTTAAATTTACAAACATCATAATTTGTTTCACTGTAATCATGATGAACAGGTGTATTTAACCCTCCAATATTTCTTCCGACCACCTTGAAACCAGCATCAATAGTGTAAATTCCGTTCGGTCTTTGATGAGGATTTACAATTGTAGTTCTATTGTCAATAAAATCGGATCCACTAATCAAAACACCATTTACGTGATTCATAGTAATTGCTGGAGCGATATCATTTACATCAATGAAATCATCATCCCAAGTGAATTCACAATTCGTTATTCTTCCTTTATTGGGGTATTCGTTGCCAGAAACAGGAGAATAGGAATGATATGGATAATAAGCTATTGATCTCCAGTTATTTTTGAAGAAACTATTGGTTGCCTCTACAATACCGCCCGTTTTCGACCAATCATTGTATTTCCACACTTGAATTGCTTCCCTTGCAAATTCAATAGTAGCATCATTTTTCAAAATTACTGTTCCTTGATTAACACTATTTTGAGACAACGTTGAATTTCCGTAAACCTGAATACCACCCCAATATTCGCCACATTCGGATGTAATTGTTCCGCCATCAATTATCAACTTGGCTCCTGGCTCTACAATAATATTTAAGCTAGGGCACATTACAACCTTACATTTTATTGTAAGTGTATTTCCAGTTTTCACCCTTATTGAATTGTAAAACTTAATATTGAAATCCCAAGTCTGATTTGACGAAATATCTATATAATTTTCAGTAGGGAAATTTTCACATTTCACATATTTTCTAATGGAAGATAGTGCCAGAGACCTATGCATCCGCTGGATTTGCATAGGAGAAAAATAGAAACCACCATTAGTACCCCCCATCATATTGTTTGTACAAGTATTAGAATTGGAATAAGGATCGCAGGACCATCCGCCTGCATGTGGACATGGACCATAATTGTGGATATCAGACAAATAATCAGGATCTGATTGATTGCAGTTAGCGCCACTATATGTATGAACCAAACCTAAATTATGGCCTAATTCATGGCATAAATGGCCTGCAAATGCCCAATCACCTTCAGGTATTGCTTCATTATTAAAAGTTACAACATAATGATCCATTGATAGATTATGGGAAGGAATATTAGCAAATCCCGATGCACCCATGTAATAACCACCTGTTATGTGAATATTTAAAAAACTTTTAGAAGATGGATGCGCGGAAAACGCAGCATTATTTAGAGCAAATGCATCGGAACTTGACCATAAATTTGAATTTTGATAAAAGTAAATTTGATTTATTTCAAATTTTATTTTAGTTGTAGAATAATCTATAACTCCTAATATAGGATCAGAAGGAATTATATTATTTTGATAATGTAGATTCATCCATTCAACAATTTGATTTAAACGCGAGATACTTTCTGAATTTTCTTGCCAATTTTCTGAACTATCATTTTTTTGCCAAATGTTAAAGTTGAGACCTATTGTAACAGTAGGATGTTCATTAAAATTGTCTTTGTAGAAATTATATCTATTGTAATAATTATTGTAATCGGGTAAATTCTCAGTACAAGTCATTTCAAGAGTATTGAATGGCTCTAAAACATCAAAATCATGATTCATTTCAAAGGGAGGTAGCCATGGATTTACCTGACTTGAAACTGTCGTAACATAAAATAGGAATACTAAATAAAGTTTTATTTTCATAATACACGGATTAATTTATTTTCGAGTCAAAATTAAAATATCTTTATTCCGTTATTTTTTGAGAGTCGTATGATTTCAGGATCCCAAATTTTTTAAATTCTATTTATTTCTTATTCAATAAGAGATTTAGATGTATGTTTTTATTTTTTTTTGAATAAAATATTAGAATAAATACTACAAAAAAATAGTACTTATTCTAAGAATTAGGAATTTTCCCAGTCGTTTTTCTATGGTTTTATCTCATAAAAAATAGAGACTGAAATTTGAGTCAAGGAGTCAAAGGTTATTCTTAAAAAAAAGCGTATCTTTTGAGAAGTTTTTAATGTAAAGTTCAAGGGTTTCTATTTTTTCTTCATTTTTACTCATTTTATCAAAAAATCATCATAAGTATCCTTCTTAAGGCTTGAAAAAATTCGATTCAAAAAAAATTAGTATTAGTACTAAAAAAAATATAACTATTACTAAAATTTTTGAAAAGAAATTTAATTCAATCTCTTATTTTAAAAGAGTTTTTACAAATTTCTATCTTTCTAAATTTATTTGAAGTATTTAATTCTGATTTAACGAAGCGTTTTTATTCAGAAAATTTGTTCAAATTTTATATGATTTCTTAAAAATAAAAGTTTGACACGATATTCAAACAAAGACCATCTGATAAGGCTCGCAATTGTTGAAGATCATCCCGTTGTATTGGCAGGGCTTTCATCTCACTTAAAAAAAGAAGCTGGAATTAAAGTGGTTATTGAGGCTAAAGATGGAATTGAGCTATTTAAAAAACTAGAGAACAATAAAATAGATGTTGTTCTTTTGGATTTAGAAATGCCATTAATGAACGGTTATCAAGCCATGAATAAATTGAACAGAGAATATTCAAAAATTGGTGTGATCATTTTTAGCATTTATGAGGAGGAGGAAATTGTTTTTGAGTTATTGAGTCAAGGAGCTAAAGGTTATCTTTCAAAAAGCGCATCATTTGATGAAATTATTGATGCTGTTTTTAATGTAAAGTTCAAGGGCTTTCATTCCAGTGAGATTATTTCCAATGCAATACAGAAACTTGGAACCCAGGATAAAAAAGAAAAATTACTCCTCGATGAACGGGAGAAAAAGGTATTGGAATTGATATGTGATGGACTACTTAGTAATGAGATAGCTGATAGAATACCATGTTCAAAGAAGCTCGTAGATTTGATTCGATCAAGAATCATGAAAAAACTTGAAGTTACTAATATTGCTTCACTTGTTAGAAAAAGTATTTTGAATGGATTTTATATTCCAAAAACTGATGAACAAATTATGTCAGAGAAACAGTTAGAGGATGTTGAGCGAGAAATTCGAAGAAAAAATCGACTCAGTCGTAATGATGATTAATTATTTTATCGACTTTTCAAATCTAAAAATGCTTCTTTTTAGTACCTATACCAAACAAATAAATAGTACTTATACTATAAATATTAGTACAAATACTATTTTTTTTACATGAAAAAAAGCTTGATTTGCACTATTTTTAGGAGATTACTGTTTTTAAAACTTAAAATACCGAATTTACTATCCCCAACAACTATTTAACTTTGAGAAACTTTTAAAATTTATAATTATGGCATTTAATGGAGATGAGGGTACAGTAGTAACCCTAACCGATGCATCCAGATGGACTGCGAATTACAGAAAAACTGTTTCTGCGGATGAGATAATCGCTCAATTCTTTGGAAAGAATCAGTTGATGAAAATATTAAATCAAAAAGGATGTGTGGGAATTCGATTTTATTACGGAATTGGAGATGATGGTATAAAAAACATAGTCGCTGTTGGTGCAACAAGTGATCAAAATGATATGGTTGATGGAATAATTTTAGAAAAAGCTTATGCTTGTAAACCATTTTGTTCTAAGGGCAATTCATTAAATTCATAAAATTGACGGGGATAATCTACTTTTTAGCTAATTTAAGTATTGTAAGTTCATTATTCCCTTTATTTTTTTTGATTTTTGGAAAGAAGATTAGATCAACTTTTTTTCTTAAATTATTTGTTTTAGAATTGGTTATTGTAAATTTATTAAATCTGGTGCTATTTTATTTTACAGATATTGATCAAATTAATTTATTTAGCATCCATAACTTAATTGAAAATTGTCTAATTTTTTTAATATTTAATAATTTAAAAAATCTTGGTTTTTTTAACGAAAAATTATGTTTCTCAATTATCATATTTAATATAGGACTTTTTTTATTTCTATTAAATTACAACGCTAATGATAGGTTTAATTATTTCAGTACTTTTAGCATTGTTTTTATGTCCCTTTTTTCTGTTTTGATAATAATTGACCGTTTTAGAAATAGCCAATATGTTAACCTATTTGATGATTTCTCTTTCAATTTGTCAACTTCTATATTATTATACAATGGGTTGCAGTTATACGTGATTTTCTTCAATAGTTTAATTCTTCAAAACGCAGATAAATTATTTTTATATACTTGGCCCATCGTTCAAATAAGTTCAATTCTATATTATTTATTGATTTCAAGAGCTATATGGAAACTGAAAAATTAATACTCATTACAATATTTTCAGGCACTTTATTTAGTCTTGGTTTAATATTGACTCTAATTGGACTAACTTTCACATACCGAAAAAAACGTATTCTTCAACAACGTGAATTCGAGATGGAACTCAAAAACAAAGAATTGGAAAAGATGGCTGCTGTGGTTCAAGCGCAGGAACAAGAGCGTGGGAAAATAGCTAGAAACCTGCATGATGAAGTTGGATCCATTTTATCCATGGCAAATCGTAATTTGAAGTGTATTATTCAACAAGTTCCAGAAAATGTCGACTATAAAGATGATTTGGATTCTACATTGGAGATTCTTGAACAATCGGTGGATAAAGTTCGCTCCATTTCACATAATATGATACCTCATTTCTTAGTTAAGTTTGGCTTGGTAAAAACACTTACTCGGCTGGTTGAACAAACGGAGAAAGCCCTTGGGAATTCTTGTACGTTTGAATCCAAGCTTGTTGGTGACTTAGTAATTAACCAGCAACATGAAATTAATTTTTACTCAATCGTGCTTGAATTATTCAATAATTTGATGAAACATGCGCGACCTGATTCCGTTTCATTGATTCTTGAAAAGCAAAATGAAAATTTGGTATTAACTATACAACATGATGGGGTGGCGATTACTCAAGCTGATTATGAATATTTACTTGAGAAAGCTGATGGTTTGGGTTTAGAATCTATCTCTTTGCGTTTGAAAATTATTTCCGGTGAATTGGAGTACAAACGTCGAAATAAAGGTGGGGCTATCTCGCTGTCAATGCCACTAAACAATCAAGAAAAACACGTTTAAGATGAGTAAATCGGCATATCGCAGGTCTGAGAATATTGTTCGTGTTGCAGTGGTTGAAGACCATACGGTTGTTAGGCAATCGTTGGTTTTTATGCTGAAAAAGGAAAAACAAGTTGTTGTTGCTTTTCAAGCTGCCAATGGTCAGGAGTTTTTACAAAAACTACCTCAACATGAAATAGATATTGTTTTGCTTGATTTGGATATGCCCGTTATGGATGGAAGGGAAACCTTGAAGTTAATGCGACAAAATCACCCTGATACGAAAGCTATCATATTAAGTATGCACGAAGACCCTTGGATTGTCTCTGAATTGCTCCACGAGGGTGCGAGAAGTTATTTGAAGAAGGATTGCTCCTTTGATGAAATGATGGATGCGCTGTTTGATGTGAAATTTAAGGGTAATCATACGAATGAGTTGGTTGAGGCTGCCTTATTTGGTCATATTGATCAAGAGTTGAGGTTTAATGATAACTCGATACGGTTTCAATTAAATGCTCGTGAAATGTTGGTCTTGAAGTTGATTTGTGATGGTAAGACCAGTGAGGAAGTTGCCGAAAGAATGAATTTATCCAAAAAATCGATTGATGTGATTCATATGGCTTTGCTGAAGCGTATCGGTGCTAAAAATCCACTGGAGTTGGCTCGAAAGAGTACTTTGCTTGGTTTGTACAAGGCAAGAACGGATAAAGAAATTGCTGAGGAAGAGCAGCTTATTGCGCTTGAAAAGAAAGAACGAAAACGCTCACGATTGCAGGATTTTTTGTCTGAGGAGGGGGATGAGGATTAGTTGGGGTTGATTTTAAATTGTGGATTACGGATTGCAAATTGCAGATTACGGATTCACTTCGTGGCTGCCTTCGGCGGTGCAGATTACGGGCTGCAGATTACAAATTCCAGATTTCGGATTGCAGATTCACTTCGTGGCTGCCTTCGGCGGTGGGGATTGCGAATTACGGATTGCGGATTGCGGATTCACTTCGTGGCTGACTTCGTCGGTGCAGATTACGGGTTGCAGATTACAAATTCCAGATTGCGGATTGCAGATTCACTTCGAGGCTGCCATTGGCGGTGCGGATTATACGATTAAATCAAATTGCATTCATAGTGTATTCGAGGGTTTATCCGTTACAATAACTGAATATTGCAAAAAACTCGCATAAATCTGAATAATCGTTTCAAAATAGTACTTGTTCTATTTTTTTTGGTATTTGTACTAAATTTTAAGATTAAATAAAGCAATCAAAAATCAGGATTCTTCTAATAAAATCAGGCATTTATTATTTTCTTTCTAAAGTAATTTGCTGCTTCAATTATACTTTACCGAATTTCCTGATTTCAGATTGATGTAAGTTTATCATCTATTAAAAGAAATTAGTAATCTAAATTAAATGTTATGAGTAATTGTTTAAAAAACCTGAATTATTATCCTATGGGAAATGTAGAAATCGAAACTACTGAACAATCGATCATTTTAAAGAATTTTTCAAATTCAGGTATTGATGGAATTTTAATTGATACAGGAGGAGTTGATGATTTCGTTCTTAATTTCAAAGAATTTCAAATTGGGATCAATAATTCCTTTAATGTAACGCATTTTGGTGTTGACGAATACGGAAGATTGAAAGCATTGATGCAACAAACTTTCTATTACAATCCTAAGACAAATTCTGTTGAGGTTGCGTTTAATAGTAAATTACTTGCGCCAAGTATTATTCTTAAGGGAGATAATGATGGGGCAGTTGCATTTATAGGTAGGTACATAACGCCTCCTTATAACCCAACTATAAATTGGTGGCCTCTTGTTGCAGCTGTTGGATTATATGTAATAGATAAGGTTGATTATAGTTATACTTACACTTCCAATTCAGATGGTTCATCTTCAAGTAGTCATAACGTTTCCTGGGGAGGAAAATTTTCATCTGGAACAGAAGGAGGACAATCAACATTTGATGGAATTAAGTTCAATGCAAAAAATTTAGTTTTAACCTCTGAGCAAATTATTGGAAGGGATGTACCAAGAAACAAACTTAGATTTGTGCAAATAACGGCCACCAATTATTCTGAAATTGAAATTATAGGTGCAAAAGTTTGCTAAAATGAAATCATTATTTGTATTTACTTCAATCTTATTATTATTGGGATTTGGGTTACAAAGTTGTAAAATGGGAAGTAATGCTTCGGTTTATAAGCCTGCCCGTGTATGGAGTTTCGATGTTACAGTTCAGGATTCTACCGGAAACATAGTTGATTCTTTTCAACTGAATATGAAAACAAGAAATTCCAATGTTGCTGAAAAAGCCATTAGACAAATTACGGTTGAATATGAATATCTGAAAAATGGGAAATCATTTGATACGGAAACTACGGGAATTGAAGATAATACTGAAAGAATTCATATTCATCCCCCAAGAGATTCCTATTTTGATGTTTCAGAAGTAGTTCATTTTCCTTTTATTACAAAACCAATTGGCTCTGGATTTAAAACCTCAACCGAAATAGTAATACAGAAAGCGTTCATTATCAATAGAATGACGAATGAAAAAATCAATCTTGCCGGAAAAAGAATCAAACAAGAAATCGCTTTAACCGATTCTACAACTTTTTTATTCAACAAAAAAGAATTAAAGTGTTACGTTGTTGCAGGTAAAAACCTGAACAATTTAAAAGAGTTGGGACAGTTTACTTGTGAATTCTATTTCAATAAAAAATATGGATTTGTGAAATTTATTTATACTACACCTTGGAAGTCAACTATTGAGGCCAATTTAAAAAGTGTAAATTTTAAATAATTACCAAATCATAAAAAAACATTTAGTATGAATTATTCAATTATCAAAGAATCAACTATGTGGTCTACTAATTCGCTTAAAAAGAAAGTAGAAAATATACTAAACGAGAAAACGAAAGAGGGTTATGAAGTTGTAACAGTAGCCTTTGGGTTAAATATGTGGTGGATGCCAACTGCATTTATCACGCTTAGAAAATAGTATACAGTAAAATTAGATATTAATATGACAACAACTACAGACTTTCAAGAATGGTTGGACAACCTAGATGATAATGAAATTGAAGACATTTATTGCCTCTATGAAAGCATCATTGGAGTGACAGAGATGGGTGGATTCAATTGCACACAAAAGAACGGAATACTATTTGTTCAATCAGGTGATAATGATCAAACATTAATGCTTGTAAGTGGCAAAGCAGTAAAAGCATTTCTTGATAAATTAGATTTTGATTTTGGTGGTGACTTTGGTTGGGTTGGAGGTCATTACGAATTTGTAAGAGCAATGCGTAAAGATGACTAAAAAATTAAATAAAAGAGAGTGTCTAAACACCAGTAAGCTCGCACTTTTAATAATCCAATTAACATTTAAAAAAGATGTAATTACCACTCCTTTGATGGAATGATGGATGCTCTCTATGATTTTAAATTTAAGGGTAAGCAAATAATTTTGCCTGAGCAGGGAGATGAGGATTAGTTGGGGTTGTTGATTTTAAATTGCGGATTACGGATTCACTTCGTGGCTGCCTTCGGCGGTGCGAATTGCAGATTACGGATTCCAGATTGCTGATTGAAGATTGCTGATTGAAGATTGCGGATTCACTTCGTGGCTGCCTTCGGCGGTGCAGATTAGAATGGAGAATTGGCGATTGATATTTTAAAATCAGTGCATTCCTTTTATTTCAGAAATTTAATACTAATAAAAATAAGTTATGGCAAAGAAATATGGAAATGACGACCTTAAAAAGAAAGGTCAAGATAGTAAAAGAGATGGAAGTAAGTATGAACCCTGGGAAAAGGGGAAAACGAAGCCTCCCAAAAAGAATACGAAGGGTAAGTAAAAAAATAATTATAAGCTCAAAAAATGAATGAATTCTTAACGATTTAGAAAGGTATGTCTGATTATTAAATATCGCATATCGCGATACGCGATATTAACAAATCCAATTGTTTTAATTTCTAGAAATTACGATTAAATCAAATGACATTAATCGTGTATTCAAGGGTTCGTCGGTTATAATAACTTAATTTAATTAATTCTTCTGAAAGAGGTTGAAATGATTAATAATTCTCTAAAAGGCATTTTTGAATTACTTCATATTAGCTTTTTCTAAAATTTTATTTGCAGAAGTAATTTGTTTTCCAAAGTTTATAGTACCTCTTTTTTTCTTTGCAGCATCAGCCTTACGAATAAAATTTTGAGCAACTTTATCAGTTAAGGGTGGAATACTTTTAATTGCAATTGCCATGGGGTGCTTATTTCAATAGTTAAAACAAATTTATAAATAATGAAGTTATTCAATTTAATAAAAAACGATCTATTCTTGTAAAAGTAACATTCAATAACAAGTTAGCATTTTGAATAAAATCAATCTTGATCTTCTTTTGGTAAACAATTCGTGTAGTTAGCGAAATGAAATTTATATAAAGGAAATAAATAAGATTTTTGATGTTCACAAGTAAAATGAAAGGCTAATTAAATTCTTTTTTAACTCTTTCTTCAAAATCCAATTTTATTAATTCCCAGTATTTCTTGCGAAGGCAAATGGGGTCAAAATCTTCGTTTGCATTTTCAAAAAATGTAAGTCTTGCTATTATTTCTTCTTTTGAAAAACTATAAGGATATCGTTTTTCATAAAATGTAATCATTTGAGCAAGTGAATAATGTTCCAATAATTCATGTAGGTCCCAAAAGTCTTTTTTTCTTCCTCCGTTACCAATCACTTCTAGTTTCATTGCTGCGATTTCTTCTAAACCCGCAAAACGGACACCTTCCATTGTTATTTTCGGGTAAATAAATGGGTCCGTATAGAAAATATCCAATTTAACTAAATCGTCTTTTGATGTTCCTACATAGTATGATTTGCCCATTGAATTATTCCCTCCATACCCCATATCAACTAGTTGAAAAGTTGAGGAAATTATCTCATCAATTCGATTGAAATCGATGGAATCATATACTGCATCAGTAAATAAATCAATGTCGACTGACATTCTGTGTCCTATTTGCAAGCTCAGGGAAGTGCCGCCAACCAAACGGAAAGAATTTAATTCTTCTAATTCCATTAGTTTTTTCAATGATTCCCAAAGGTTGTCTGAAACGGTATTTCTATAAAGTATATTCAATTTATACGTTGTCTTTAGTTAGGTACTTTCTTACATTTTGATTGAAGGTCGGAAGGAAATCATTCTTAGCCAAGTGAATTGTTTTATTAACCGTTGACGGGCCATAAAAAGAAATAATCTCTCTAATCTCGATGTCATTTCCTCGTTCGAATACTCGCTTGATAATTGCTGATTTTTGTCTCTCCCAATCTAATTGATCGAAATCTGTGTCCCAAAAAAGTATCTTGCGAATCTTCTTAAGATTTGGGGTTCTTTTTTCAGGATGATGTTGTTCCAATTCTCTTTTTACATCGTAACTGGCTTGCAAGTGCATGAAGTAATCCTCAGCAACGTCTAATTGCTCTGCCAATTTGATTGAAAGTCCAGGATTAATACTTCTTCTTTCATTGAGAATGGCACTAATGGTCTGTTTGTATTCATTAACCAATTCGGCTAATTCATTACTTTTCATTCCTCGATTTTTCAGTTCTCTTCTTAAAATTGCTCCGGGATGAATTCCTTTTATTTTTGAAATTTCTGGCAACATATTCCTTGGCTTTTTTTCAAAGTTAGCATTTAGTTTTATAGTAAACAAATTTGTTTACTTTTAAACGCATTTTAAGAAAGAATATAACAAATTGACTTCAACTTACCTCACTCAAGGACTTCAACAAATTAATCAAACTTAATTGGGGGTGGCAGTCGGATTTATCAGCTCGGAAGGAGACGTGTGTCCAGATGCCAGGTGTTCCATTGAGGGCTTGGGAGTTTAGCTTCCACATATCGGGTTGGTAAGTGTTGGGAATTTTGTATCTTTCACACAGATATTCAAGAAGGATTTTTAAGGATTCTAATTGCTCGTCTTTGTATTTTTGGAAATAGCGGTGTCCTCGCCATTGCATGCCGTAATCAATGACTTCTTCTTTGGGAACTTCAATGTTGAAGGTGGAGTAAAATTTACCGCCTTTTTCAACCAAAGCTCCCCAATTGCATATTTCTATTCCTACGGATTGTTGGTTTAATTGGGTGTTGTTTGGGTTATGAGTGCCCAAGTGATGTGCCCAATGGGCGGAACTGAAACATTGGTAAATGGTTCCTTCGCCATCGATGACAAAAGCTGTTGCAACTCGGACAGGGGTATAGCCCCAACTGTTGATAACGCTAGTTGCTCTTGGGCCACTGACGGTATGGTGCAACACGATCTGTTTCTTCGTGTGTGCTTCGGGATAATACTGTGCTTTGTTAAGTGGAGATTGAATAAGATTAATCATGATTTTCTAAATTTAATTATTGATTAGTGAGTGAGGATTTACCCTTAGGAGCTATCTCTGAATAAGTTTGAAGCTCACAGGTGCCCTTGCCTTTAATTTGTTATGAATTATCGCTTTTGAAATTCTCTTTAAGGGAAAAAATTTAGTACATGTACTAAGAAATATAGTATAAGTACTATTGGATTTGCGCAGAAATACGTTCATTTTCGCTTATCAGGAGTATCGTTTGGGAATGAGATGAGGTTAAACATTTCACGCATTCGGGAGCGTAAGCGATTGCCATAAAGTGCTTCCAAATCGGATGCGCTGAGGTTGGTGGTGGCGTGTGTGACATATGCTTGCCTTATCATCAAATCGTAGCGATTCAGGAGGATTTCAGCAATAGTGTTGCATTCGTTCCCGTAGTACTTCGTGTTTTGTTCCACGCCTAAATCATCGAAGCAATAAATCTTTGGTGACCAGGAATATTTCTGAATAACTTGATAACCTTCTTCGTGGAACTCAGCTGCAATGGCTCGTGAGGAACGAATGAAAAAGCGGTTGATTTCAAAGGTGAATTCTGTCATCAGGGTCATGAGTGAGGTTTTACCGCAGCCGATAGGACCAGCGAGTAAAATGCCCTTCTTTGGATCAATGCCTTTTTCCTTGCATAAATCATCGCATTTTGTGAAATAGACTAAAAGTTTTGAAATGATTGGCAAATCTTCTTTTTGAATTTTGAAGTTTTGACCAAATCTTTGTTTGCCTTTGTGCTGTAAAAATTGAATTGTATTTCCAAAATTGTAATTACGAGCGCCTTCCTCGTCTATGAAAAAAGGCTTCTCCGTTGCCGGGTTATAAGGTTTCTTCATAATTGGTGGGTTTAGCGTGTAATTGATGAGGAGCGAGTTTGCCCGCTTTTTCTGATTGGAACTTCTTGCTTCGCAAGATCCAATTTTTGGCGGCCGCTTGCCAGTTTTTCATTTTTGCTTTTCCAACAAGCCAGCCATTGGCTTGGTAGTACAAGAAAAAAGGTTCAGCTTCTTCCAATTCAAACTTTTGAATTTTAAAAAATTCTAAAACATCTTCCAGTGATGGTGGCGTAAAATTGGTTTTACGCTCTCCTTGTTTATTCTGTTTAGATAGTTTATTATTGTTTGTATTGTTTATAGAAGGTACCAGTGCTTGTACCGGTACTTGTTCAGAGGTTGTACAACTACTTGTCCCAGTAGTTGTCCCACTACTTGTACCGAAATTGTACATCTTCACGGTACTTCCTTTCATAGGATTGTGAGAAGGGCAATACTTGATGAATCCCCAATTACTCAAGTCAGTAATGCACTTGTGATAGGTGTTCTTGGAACCTATCTTGGACAAACGCATGGTGTCTTCCCGATGAATGGAAATTGGATTGTTAAAGCGATTCATGTTCCAGAATTGAAAAAGTGCTAAATACAAACTGACGTGACTTGGATTGAGCCGATCGTCCTTGGTGATGCGTTCCATGACAGCTGTCAGGTGTGCGATGTAATTCATAATCGAAAGATGCCATTGTGGATTTTATTTGCTTGGATAATTTTTACTAATTCATCGTAGTCGTACAAACACACTTTACCAATTCGGCTGTAGGGGATAATGCCATTGATTTTAAGTTTGTGGAATGTACCCTGAGAGATGTTTAGCATCTTTCGTGCTTCGGTGGATTTCATCCATTTTCTATCCTTTGGAAAATTCCCAAATGCAGTTTGCTCTGATTTGAGTTTATGGCTCTTGAGGATTTTTTCCATTTCGCCTAAAAGGTCATTTTTGAATACCTCCAGGTCTTCTTTAGTTACTACTGAAATTTGCATTTTTAAAAGTTTTGATATCGAGTGGCGAATTTCTAGGTCGTCCAATCAATAATTATCCAACATTACCGCAGTTGGTAGAAATAATTCATTCATTTAAAGTGATTTGATTGAAAAGTCTTTGTTTACAATGTTTTTCAAGGTTTCAAAAAGTAACAATTCGTTCATCAGTGAAAAAATCACCGAATTAAATCAACCTAAAAACAGAGATGGCTTGCGTAGTTATTCGGAAAATGACACGTATAACTACTTGAAATTTCAGGTTTTTAATAGGAAAGCTACCTTAAAAAACATACAATTTCCGTGATTTTAATTGCTATCTATTTGAATCTGAAATAATTCGATTGAGATTCCCTGCTAATTCATACAAAAACTTGGTATTTTCTTTTTTTCGGTTTTTTATAGAAAAAGAAGCTCTATTGATGTCATTTAAGTTCATATTGAAGATTTGCCCCAATGCTGAGGCAACATCTTTCAAATCGGTTTTTCCATTATTAAATGCTTTATAAGAATGAAGTGCCAGAATTAATTCAACTAAGTCGTATTTAGACAAGGACCACGTTAATTGCGGAACGGGTTTGTACTCTTTTTCATCCAAACTTTCGGCTTTTTCACGCATGATGTCATAAGCATACATATTGGCCAACAACATATCGTAACCGGTTGAAAAATTACGGTCAATATCCGGAAGAATTTTAGTAATGATGTCGTTCTTCGTTGAAACCAGCGTGAAGTATTGGTCGTCACGGCAGTGATTTCCTGAACTGATGTACTTGTAAAATTCTTGGTGTTCCGCAAAGTACGTTCTAAGTTGGATTAGCTTTTCCAACTTGTTTTTTTCAAGTTCTTCTTCGCCCAAACGCTGCTTGAAATATAAGTCAAGCAACATGCTGTTTGCGATGCGATGAGCCACAATCTTAGGTTTTATTTCCTTGAAAAATTGAATTTCTTCTTGCTTGTCGGTAAAGCCTTCTTTTTCAAAAGTCGCTCTCAATTTTCCGAGAAGCACGTCGCTTAGTTCAACGATATTATCAGCTCTTTCCTTGTTATCAGTTCGCTTCTTGTACAACTCTGATATTTCTGAATTGTACGCTGTGAACATCCCTTTGTACGTACTCATACCTCAAAATTTTAAGTTTTGAAGTTTCTACGACTGAAAATTAGCTGATTAAATCACGTCTTTTTTCTGAATTTTTATTGAAAATTTTTCTTTCAGTTTTTGCATGTCCTCACTAACCTTATGCTCCAAAACTCTTGCGTAAATCTGTGTCGTTGCTAATTTGGTATGGCCGAGCATTTTAGAAACGGTTTCAATAGGCACACCGTTGGATAGGGTAACGGTCGTTGCAAATGTATGTCGAGCGATGTGCATGGTCAGTTCTTTCTTAATTCCGCATAACGTAGCAATCTCCTTTAAATAGGCGTTCATTTTTTGGTTTGATTTTACCGGTAAAAGTACTCCGGTTCTAACACAATGTGGGTGGTTGCTGTATTTCTGAATGATTTCTTCCGCTTGGGGTAAGAGAGGCACGTTGGAAACCGTGTTTGTTTTCTTTCTCTTGGCAAAGATCCAGGTATCTCCATCAATTCCTATTGCCAAATCGGTGCGTTTGAGTTTTTCAACATCTGCAAATGCGTATCCGGTATAACAGCAAAATAGAAAGATGTCCCGCACTTCTTCTAAGCGTTCATGATCAAATTCTTTTTCATGTAAACGGATGATTTCTGCTTCGTCAAGTATTTCTCGGTGTACGTTGTGCTTGGTGCATTTGAATGCCACAAAAGGATTTTTGTCTAACCAATCGTTGTTAACAGCCATGTTTACCACCTTTTTAAGCATGGTAATGTATTTCATTGCTGTATTGTGAGCGATTTGTTCTTTTACGCGTAAGTAATGTTCAAAATCAACTACAAAGCGATGGTTTAATTCGGTGAGAAACATATCGCTGCGTTTGTGGTTTGCTTTCAGGTATAATTTCAATTTGCTTAAAACGGTATTGAATTTAATGTAGGTCGATGGCACTACGTCAATTCCTATGCGTTCTTTCATTTTCTGATTGTGATAATCAAAGGTGGAAATGATAGAGTGTTGTTTTTCGTCAACAATGAACAATAGGTTCTTTAGCATTTCGCCGGTAATAAACATGTCTTTGGCGTTGAGTTCCATGAAATGTTTGTACACCTTGGATTTTACCATTTCTAAATAATTGTTGAGCATCCGCAATTCGGTGGTGTGGGGTTTTGCTTGTCCTGCTTGGGTAATCCACTTGACAGGATCAACGCTTTGACGCATTGAAATTTCTGTTCTCTTACCGTCAATGGTAATTCTACAGTAAATGGGTGCTTTACCGTTTCTTGCTTTGCTTCTGTTCAACCAGAACAGGAGGGCATAATTTTGATTCATAACACTATATTTTAAAAGTTTCGTTTTAAAAGGTAACCGCTATCGGTTACCTGTTTTTGTTTTCGATATCAAAACTTTTTCAAATACAAACGCTGTAATTGTCTAAAATTCAGCTTCTTGAGCTATGTCTCGGTTACCCAAAATTACAATCTTTTTTTTTGGTAACCGATTAGGTTACCTATATTATGTGATTTTTTGATTTTAAATGAAACTTACTAGAAAGAAAAAACCCTTGAAAACTAAGCGTTTTCAAGGGTTTTACGTGCTTTTGTGTTTGTTTGAGAAACACTAGAAGCGGTCTGGACGGGACTCGAACCCGCGACCCCCTGCGTGACAGGCAGGTATTCTAACCAACTGAACTACCAAACCGTATTTTCTGTCATTGCTGACTACCGCAACAGCGATATTTGAAAAACGTGTGCTTACTTGAAAGCGGACACAAAATTAAGTCGTTTTTTTTAGAATTCAAACTATTATGTGTAAATAAGCCTGTGAAAATTGACAATTTTGTTGGATGGTTTCATTGATACATAGGTTAGACCGTGAATTTCACCACCCTTCCCCACTTATGTGAACGGTTCCTTTGAAATGCGCGACCAATCGCCCATCCTGGTTTTCCACCTTCACCTCATACAGTGCTAAGGTTTTTCCCCGATGGATTTCTTGGCATTGTGCCTTCAAAACATCACCAAGCTCTACCCTTGCCGTATGACTGATCGAGGTTTCGATGCTGTAACATTTGTATCCATGTGCATTGGCAGCAAAAGCCATTGCAGAATCCGACAAAGCGTAGGTAATCCCACCATGAACCCTTTGAAATCCATTTAACATTTCCGAATCCATTCGACATTCAAGCAAACACCTCCCTGCCGAAATTTCCAAAAGATGCAATCCCAACCAACGACTGTAGGCATCTTCCTGAAGCATTAAAGAAACGATGTCCTGGGGCGTTTTCATTGGATTTCATTCAAACCAAAGGTATCTCGCAAGCGGATTCCCTTATCTGTAATTTGTAGGGTGCAGCATTCATTGGCACTGTCATGCTCTAAAAACAAAACATATTCCTTTGCAGCTGCTTCTTCCAAAAATTTAGCTTTTTCGCTGAGCGTAATCAAGGGCCTTGTATCGTAACCCATCACATAAGGCAAAGGGATGTGTCCAACGCTCGGCAAAAGGTCCGCCATGAAAACCACCGTTTTATCCTTGTACCTTAGAAAAGGGATCATCATGCTCTCCGTATGACCATCCACAAACAATACATCGATTCCTGGAAAAACATTTTGTACAAAATCACTGTCTCGCGTAATAAATTTAAGCTGTCCACTCTCTTGAATGGGAAGAATGTTCTCTGAAAGAAATGACGCCTTTTCGCGCGGATTTGGTGTAACTGCCCAATTCCAATGCTTTTCATTGCTCCAATACGTGGCGTTCTTGAAAACAGGACGGTAACCATTTTTAGCATCATTCCAAGCAATGCCTCCGCCGCAATGGTCAAAATGTAGGTGGGTCATAAAAACATCGGTGATTTGGTCCTCATGAAAACCCAACTTTCGAATGCTGCCCATAAGGCTGTCCAATCCAAACAAATAATAATGTGAAAAAAACTTTTCAGATTGCTTATCCCCAATGCCCGTATCGATGAGCATTAAACGGTTTCCATCTTCAACAAGTAAACAACGCAAAGCCCATGAACACATGTTGTTTTCATCAGCAGGATTTGTTTTTTGCCATAATGTTTTGGGTACCACACCGAACATGGCGCCACCATCCAACTTAAAAAATCCTGTTTCAATTGTATGTATCTTCATATTATTTAGGGTTCTACGTTGGCAAGGATTTCCAATATGACAATGCCCGGATCTGAATTTGTGAGCACGGAAATCGTTTTGTTCTGTCCACCCAATTGCGTCGACTTGGGATGAAAAGTCACCTTAATTTTATCCGAGCCATTGGGAGAAATTGGGTTTTTATTCCATTTCGGCACGGTACAACCACAGGAAGCTTTGACATCAAAAATTTGCAATGGCTTCTTTCCAGTATTCTTTATGGTAAACTCTGTTGTATAATCCGCGTCTGCCTTGATGTTGCCAAAATCATGTTTCAGGCGGTCAAATGCCACCAGGGTAAGGTTTGACATCCGCTCTTTTTCTTCCGCTTGCACATCTGATAACTTTGATGACAATTCCTTCTCATTTTCTTCATTGGCCACGATGCTTGAGGCATATTTTTTTTCTTTAGTAGCCTCATTACAGCCACAGAGCAGTAAAAAAATCAATGAAAGATATAAAAATCGCATGTGTTTTTATTGAAAGTTAAAGGTATAAAAAAAGTCCCTAATTGGGACTTTTGGGAGGAAGACGGGTCTCGAACCCGCGACCTTCGGAACCACAAACCGACGCTCTAACCAACTGAGCTACAACCTCCATTTTAGGGGCACAAAGATATAAAATATATTCGATTTAATAAATACATCCGGTGGATTAATAAAGAATTGGAATTTCCACGGAATTAAAAATAATTGAACAACTTGTTCGTTTCGATTACTTTTGTTTCGTGAAGTTAATTACCCTTGCCGTTCTAAATTCCTTCGTCTTCTTTGGCTTTGCTCAGTCGGTATCGATTGAGGGAACCTGTGTAGACAAAAAAGGAAAGCCGCTTGTGGAGGTAATCATCACCCAGGACAAAGACCCAAAATTTAAAATAACGACCAATGACAAAGGCCGCTATTCCTTTCAAAATTCTTTTGGAGATACCTTAACCCTCACCTATCAATACCAATCCTTCACGGAAAAAAGAACCTTCATCGTAAACCGTACCTTAACCCAACATTTACCTACCGTACTTTTTCAAATTCAGTCGAGTGACCTGGTTGTATTGCAAAGGATAAAAGAAGATCCTTTCGATCTAATTGAATTGCCAAACATTGACCTCCAACAGATGGTCAGCGTAGAAAAATACCTCACACTGACAAAACCAGCGGTTTCCAACAACGAGCTTACTTCCAACTACAATGTGCGCGGAGGTAACTACGATGAAAACTTGGTGTATGTGAACGGTTTTTTGGTCTACCGTCCTTTCTTAACCCGATCTGGGCAACAAGAAGGAATGAGTTTTATCCACTCTGCTTTGGTCGAGTCCGTAAAATTTTCTGCCGGTGGTTTTGACGCACAATATGGAGATCGCTTAAGTTCTGTATTAGACATCCATTACAAAACCCCAACCTCTTTTCGAAGTTCTGTCGCCCTATCGCTGCTCAGTGAAGAAGGTCACGTGGAAGGCAGCCTTGGAAAAAAATTCACCTATCTTGTGGGTGCGCGTTACCGGGCAAATGGGTATTTGTTAAATTCACTGCCTACCAAAGGCGCCTACAACCCGGTTTTTGCAGACGGACAATTCTTAACCGATTATGCACTTACCCCAAAATTAAAATGGTCGATTCTCGGACATTTTGCCTCGAACAATTACCGTTTCGCTCCCCAAACCTCTCAAACGGATTTTGGTACAGCCAATGAGGCTTATTCGTTTCGAATCTATTTTGATGGCAGAGAAAGTACGCGCTTTCAAACAGCCATGCTCGGAACAGCTTTGAAATACAGCCCCAACGTAAAAACCAACATTGACTTTTACCTAACAGGCTTTCGTTCGGATGAACGAGAGTTTTTTGACATTCAAGGCCAGTACTACATCAATGAATTGGAAACTGATCCTTCCAAAGAAACCTATGGAGATTCCATCGCGGTCTTGGGCATCGGAACCTTTCTAAACCATGCCAGAAACCGACTCAATGCTTTTGTTTACAATGCCTATCATGAAGGTTCGCATGTGTTTAGGAAAGACTACACTGATTTTTCGCATCAAAGGTTTGTCTATTCAGCAGTGAAATGGGGCGCTGGCTATGAACTTGATATTTTCAACGACAGGATCAGCGAATGGAAAATGTTAGATTCGGCGGGATACAGCGTGCCACAAGGCAATGCCAATGAGGTGGAACTTTATGAAACCTTGAAAAGTACCTTGGCACTTACAAACCATAAATTTACTGGGTATTCACAATGGGATTATAGCCGTTCAAAAACCCTTCTTGGTCAAATTGTTACCCGTTCGAAGAAAATGAAAATAAACGGCGTTAAATCCTTGAAATACTTCACCGACACCCTTCGCGAAACCGCAACCAAAGTGGCCATCAGCATAGGAACACGTACGGGTTACACTTCCGTAAACAACGAGTTCTTCGTCACACCAAGGCTTTCCCTAAGTTATTACCCAAGGGCCTACATGGTAAAAAACAACAAAATCATAAGAAGGAATTTAAGCTATCGATTTTCTACAGGCTTGTATTACCAACCCCCGTTTTACCGCGAATTCAGGACCATCGCAGGTTCACTTAACACCCAGGTTCAATCCCAAAAATCCTTTCACGTAGTCTTGGGTACAGATGTATATTTCAGCATGTGGCAACGTGAACGTCCTTTCAAATTTTCCGGGGAAGTCTATTACAAATACCTGTGGGATGTCAATCCATATGAGATTGAAAATGTCCGCACGCGTTATTATGCAGAAAACAATGCAATAGCCTATGCCTATGGACTTGACCTAAATGTACATGGTGAATTTGTACCCGGCATTGAATCTTTTTTTAAAATGGGAATTATGCGAACGGAAGAGAATTTATTGGACGACAATTACAAGGAATATTATAATGCGGCAGGGGATAAAATAATCTTTGGCATCAGTGAAGATCAAACGGTGGTTGACAGCGCGGTGGTTTATCCTGGTTATATTCCAAGACCTACGGACCAACTTTATAATTTTGGCGCCTTGGTACAAGACCAAATGCCAGGATTGGAGAATTTCACCGTACAGATGGGATTGCAATATGGCGCCCCCCTACCCTATGGTCCTCCCGGCAGCGGTCGTTATAAGGACACCTTGCGCATGAAAGGGTATTTCCGGGTAGACCTGGGTTTTTCGTACAACCTTACCTCAAAAAAAGACACTTGGTGGCATAAGCATGTACCAGAATCCATGATTTCTTTGGAGGTGTTTAATTTATTGGGTGTGAACAATGTCCTTTCAAAACAATGGATTCAAGACGTGGAAGGAAAGTATTACTGCGTTCCAAACTACCTAACCCAAAGAAGGGTGAATTTGAAATTTATATGCAGGTTTAATTAGGGGCAAAAAGGAACTTATTTGGAGACACAAGCTGTGTTTTCACTGCATACATGACAATGCCAGCTGTGTTTTTTGCGCCCAATTTTCCCAGGATGTTTTTACGGTGTGTATTTACGGTGTGCTTACTAAGGAAAAGCATTTCCGCGATTTGCTCATTGGTATATCCTTCAGAAATATACACGATGATTTCATTCTCTCTTTCCGTCAAAACCACAGGCTCGCAAGAAAACGCATCAAAGTCGATGTCATTGATGTCTAAATTTGCTTCATGTATTTTTTCTAAAATCTTTCCGCAAAAAAATCGATTTCCTTTGCTTGTCTCCAAAACCGCATCCGTAATCTCTCCTAAATCACAATCTTTTTTCACATAACTCATCACCCCGCTTCGAAGTGCATCTACCAACGTTTGGGCACTTTGCTCGGCGGTAATCGCAATGAATTTTAAATCGTTGTTCATTTTGATGATTTTCGGCACAATATCGATGTCAAATCCAGGGGATGTGTAATCAATCAAAACAATTCCTGCTTGAAAAGACAACACCAACTCCATCAATTCCATCGAATCCTTTGCTTCACCCACAATGGAGATTTCCTTTTGACTGCTTAACGCAGCCCGCAACCCTATGCGAATCAAATCGTTACTGTCAGCTAAAATTATTTTCACTTATTTAGAATTGATTTAAACAAGACAAAGATAGCTAACACTCTTCCAATTTTGAAATTTTCATTGAGCTTTTTTTAAACACGTAATAAACATGCCCCATCCTTGCAATAATGATTGCTAAAATTGTATCGTATCTTTGGCCCATGTTGACAGAAACCACGACTGAACTTACACGTGCAATCGCAATGCTTCAAACCGGAGGAATTCTTGCCATTCCCACAGAAACGGTATACGGTTTGGCCGCCAACGCTTTAGATGCCCACGCGGTCTCAGAAATTTATCGAATTAAGCAACGCCCTAAAAACCATCCCCTCATCCTTCATTTCGGAAAGCTAAACGATGTCCTCCCTTATGTTAGCGAATTCCCGGAAGATGCAGAAAGATTGGCTTCGCATTTTTGGCCCGGCCCCTTAACGCTGCTCTTAAAAAAAACGGAAAAAGTACCTGGCTACCTAACGGGAGCGTCCCCCTTTGTTGGTGTAAGAATACCCGCCCACCCTTTGTTGTTAACCCTTTTAAACCAAATCTCATTTCCATTGGCAGCGCCCAGCGCGAATCCCTACGGAATGGTAAGTCCCACTGAAGTTTCGCATGTCGTGCATCAACTTGGTGGAAAGATTCCATTGATATTGGATGGAGGGCCATGCTGCGAGGGCATCGAATCTACAATCGTCGGCTTTCAAGAAGACAAGGCCATTGTGTATCGATTGGGAAGTTTGGAACTTGACGACATCGCTACCGTTCTGGGTTACATACCGGAAATTGTCCATGGGTCAACCGAAAAACCACTTACCTCCGGCATGGTTAAGTTTCATTACGCTACCCAAACCCCTTTGTATTTTATGGATGAATTCCCTCTGTATGAAGGAGATGCAGTGTATTTGTTCTTATTTGAAATCCCTTCAGGCTTTGTGGGCTTAAACAGTAGGGTACTCAGTGAAAATCAAAGTTTGAAAGAAGTGGCAAGAAATCTATATGCTTTTTTACATACCGCCGATGCAAGTGGTGCCCCTAAAATTTACATTGAGCGCCCCCCTAATGAAGGTATTGGAAGAAGCATTCTGGATCGATTACAACGTGCCACCGCAAAATTTAGGGCATAAAAAAAGGCTCACAATGGAGCCTCTTCAATATGTTTAGGGTGAACATTATTTCATGGTTTTCGCATAACGATTCTTGAATTTATCAATACGTCCTGCCGTATCCACAAACTGTGCAATTCCAGTAAAGAATGGATGTGATTTGTGAGAGATATCCAATTTTACCAATGGGTATTGTTTTCCATCTTCCCATTCAATGGTTTCTTTTGCCGAAGCGCAAGATGGACAAATAAATGCATAGTCGTTGGACATGTCTTTGAAAACAACCAATCTATAATCTTCCGGGTGTACGTCTTTTTTCATTTTGTTCCTTAAAATGGATTGCAAATTTAGACATTTGTTGGGAACAACCAAAAACAAATCGCAATATTTTTACAAACTAACACATTAACGCTGATAACTAATCCAATCTTTGGTATCGAAAAGGCAGCATCTTTCTAACTTTACGTTGAGAAAACGAACCATGAAATTCGATAAACCCTACACGCTTTCGGAAATTGCCTCCATCCTTTCCTGCGCTTATTTCGGGGATGCCGATCTGGCATTGTTTGGAATCAATGAAATCCATCGGGTAGCCCATGGCGACATTCTATTTGTAGACCACCCGAAATACTACGACAAAGCACTGCAATCCAAGGCCACGGCAATCATCATCGACAAGGAGGTGCCCTGCCCTACTGGAAAAGGCCTTTTGCTTTCAAAAAATCCTTTTGACGATTTTAACGCACTTACTCGACATTTCTCCCAAGCGGTAGTACCACAAGCACAGATTACACCTTCTCAACCTGCAATCTACCCGGGTGTTTACATTGGCGCCAATGTTTCAATTGGAAAAAATGTTACCCTTTACCCCGGTGTGTGTGTTATGGACGGAACCATCCTCGAGGACGATGTAGTCATAGGGCCCAACACAACCCTAGGTTACAACGCATTTTATTACAAAAAACAAGGCGGAGCCTACCATGCAATGCACAGCTGTGGCTTTGTTCACATCGAAAAAAATGTAGAAATCGGGGCGGGTTGTACCATTGACCGGGGCGTAACCGATGTGACACGCATCGGTGCAGGGACAAAAATTGACAACCAAGTTCAAATTGGACATGATACGATCATTGGAAAAAACTGCTTGTTCGCTGCACACGTTGGCATCGCTGGATGTGTTGTCATTGAGGACAATGTAACCTTATGGGGACAAGTAGGGGTTACCAGCGGAATCACAATAGGTGAAGGTACCACCGTGCTTGCCCAAAGCGGGATATCAAAAGACCTAGAAGCAAATAAAACCTATTTTGGCAGCCCATGTGGAGAAGCGAGAGAGAAATTTAAAGAAATGGCTGCGCTCAGACAATTGCCCGAATTGATCTATAAAATGAAATGAGTGAGTTAATTCTAAAGAACTTACAAAAACAGGTTTCAATCAATGAATTGAAATTAAATGCGCTTCTAGAAATTACCACAGCAATCAACACCAACGCTGACGTTGAAAAACTACTCGGCATCTATGCCTTCATCCTTAAAGAACAATTGCTCTTTCGAAAATTCGTGCTTTTTATTGACCAAGAAGGATGGAAATGCCTTCTAAAAATTGGGGTCAAAGGAAAAATCGAACCCGAACACCACCTTGAGCAACTGTTGCGTTTCAAAGAAATCACAGTGCTTGAAGATTCCAACTCTACCCTTTTACGTGAATTCCATTCGGTCATTCCTGTACTTCACGGAGGAAAAGCCCTGGCATTTTTACTTCTGACAGAAATCCCGTCCACACACCAAGGCATCGAAACTTCAACCCATTTCGAATTCGCGCAGACCTTAACCAATGTGATTTCCGTGGCTATTGAAAATAAAAAACTGGTCAAAACCATTGTTGCCAAGGAGATGATCAACAAAGACCTAGAAGTTGCCTCGGAACTTCAAAAGTTACTTTTCCCTGCGGAGCTTCCTTCGAATCGCAAAATGGACATCAGTGCTAAATTCATTCCCAGACATGCCATAGGGGGCGATTATTACGATTTCATTCCTTTGGGGGATGACGAATACATTCTGTGCATTGCCGATGTTTCTGGGAAAGGGGTTGCCGCTGCCTTGCTCATGGCGAACTTTCAAGCAACCATTCGTACCCTGTTTCGCTACCAACGATTCGACCTTTCTTTCCTTATTGAAGAGCTGAATAAAAAAGTCATGTTAACCGCAAAAGGGGAAAAATTCATCACCTTTTTTATCGGTCATTACAACGCCTACAACCGCAAACTGAAATACATCAACGCTGGACACAACCAGCCCGTATTGCTGATGGGGAAAGAATACCTTTTGCTTCACGATGGATGCATTGGATTGGGCATGTTGGATGAATTGCCAAACATAAAAGTCGGACAAATAACATTGCCTCCAAAAAGCACCTTGGTTCTTTACACCGATGGGGTTGTTGAATTGGAAAATGAAAAAGGAGATTTCTTTGGGATTGAAGGATTGATCAAGAACATTCAGTCCTTTTCTTCTTTGAAAATGGAGGACATGAACAACATTCTTTTCTCAAAACTTGACGAATGGAAAGGGGATTTGCCGTACAGCGATGATACAGCGATTTTGTGTTGTAAGATTTTCTAACGAATGATGTACATTTTTCCCAAACCTTTATGGAAATAAGCATCTGCGCCTGTCGACAATTGTTTAAGCTCTGATCCGTTGGCTTGAACCTTCACCCGATATAAATACACCCCATTGGCCAATAAATCTCCGTATTCATCCCTGCCATCCCAAGCAAATTCTGTGATGTTTCTGCCAATTCTTAACGGACCAAGTTCGTCTTCGGTAATTTCACGAACCACCTTTCCACTGATGTTCATGATTTGAATCTGCATTTGATCTGGAATTTCGGACCCCGTCAACGTGAAAACAAATTGTGTTTTGGTAGAAAACGGATTGGGATAGTTCATGATTTGAGAAATACTTGAAACCAAACTCACTTGAAAATTGATTTTATATTCGTAATCCCCAGAAAGGTTTCCAGAACGGTCTGCACCTTGAACCAGTAAAGTATAGGTACCTTCTTTGGCAAAAAGTGCAGGATAGATGATCTTAAACTTCTTGTTGCTAGCGTTGGCGGGTATCCATTGCATAATGGAATTACCTTGTCCGTCAATGAACGGGACCTTTTTTTGAATCCCGTCTGGATCGGTCACATATACTGCAAACAATGCCGTATCTGCGTCGCTGTTCATCACTAGGTAAGGATTTTCATCTTTTAAGGAAATGAGGATTTCACTTTCTGGAGATACAATGTCATTGTTAAGAATATGCTGCCCATCGAAGGTAACATCCAAGATTGGGTTCAACTCCTCTCCGCCGACAATGAATCCCAATTGAAGAATGTTATTTATGTGGGTTAATTCGGGCTGATCGGTTTGTGAAAGGGTTTGGTCAGTATAAGGATTCACTTCCACACGAAGCCAATTCAGTCCTTTCAAATTCAAGGTGGAGATGGTCAGGGTATCAAGTAAGTGCCCATTCGCCAGCAAAGGGGCTTGCCGCGGATATGCGATGGGGTGAACGACTTGATTTTCATCAATAATGGAATAGTTCACCAAGAGAGAATCCATGTTGTATTGGCTGATGTTTCGAATGTCTACAGAAAACAACAAGGGCTGTCCCTCTTGCACAGAATCGTTTTGCGCAGACCAAAATAGGGCTGTGGAAGGATCGATGGCAGCTTCCGGCAAAGGCGCAAAGACGACATGCCAAAAATCCAGCTGCGCCGGCGTTTGATTGGAGGAGTCTTGGTAATAAGAATTTAGTTTAACAAATGGAAATAGGGAAGCGTCAATTAAATTGTTCAATTGAATGATTGAATCATGTGGCGTCATAAAGGTATCAATCACGTGGTCCAATGAGGCAAATTGATTGTAGACCTGAACCCGAAGCCGTGTAGAATCTCCTGGCAACGCCTCCAAGGGGTCGCGTTTCCAAAACAAAGATTGCCAATCGCTAACCGGACCAATCATTGGGGTGGTTTCAAACCCTGCCAATTGAGAACCAATCAATAAGGTATCGATGAAAAGGTCTTCATTTCCATAGGTAAATTTCTCAACCACGAACGAAGGGTCTCCTTTTCGAGTGAGGAAAATAAAAGGTTTATTCACCCTTCCTGGCACAATACTATCCGAACCTAGGTTCGCAAAAGTTTGATACAATCCCGGATTAATGGAATTCCACCAATCGTAACGGGTGGTCATTGGCGAATACACCAGGATGTAATCCCCGTTTGAAACAGCGTTTTGCACCATGTTTTGAAAGGCACTTAACTGCGTGGCATTGTCTTGATGAAAGGTGAAATATTTCATCGGTCTTGGCTTACACCCTGAGTTGTCGTTGGCATTTCCAAAATTATGGTTTGGGTTTACGACCGTTCCGTTGGGATAGGTATATCGTGTTTCCCAAGGAATCAGCGTGGCTTTATCCAAAATGGCAACGTGCAGTTTTGGGGTCATATTGCACACTTCATATTCCTGTTGTTCCCCGTTGATATACCAAGCATTGTCATAAATCTGAGGAGCTGTTGTCGCCGTTTTTACCAAACATGAAATCCCTTTTTGGATGGGCACAAACTGTCGTTGCAATTGGACCGTATTCATGTTAATCCCATTGAAGGAATTGTCTACAAATTGAAAGAAATCATCTTGCCCCCAACCTTCTTTACCCGGAATGTATTGAAAGGATCTTTTTTTCCACTGCGGTAAACCTGTATTCACACAAACCCTCCAATAATACACCGTGCTGTCGGTAAAATGAACAGGCGCAGGCTGGTTAGTATTTACATCTGTCCATTGGTTCCAATTTACAGATTTGACACCTCCGGTGCCATTTACGATGGCATACCTCAAAAAGGGACTGTTAAAAGTATGCGTTGTATCCATTTCAAAGCGATACCCATTCATGGCAGCCAATGGATTCAAGGTTGAGGCAAATACGCGGAGTGTATCTTTTGGTACCACGGCAAAATCAATTGGCAGTATGGGTTCAATGCCATCAATGTCGATGTTAAAGGTTTTTGCCACTTGGTTGTTATTAATTTCATCATACACTTCTGCATGGTATGAAGGGATGTCTGCAGAGATTGTGAATTGATTTAATCCAATGCCTATTAACGGATAAAGGGGGATTTTCACCTGAATTTGTTTTTCATAATCCAATCCATTCACCGTGAAAACATAATTTGAATCAGCTGCAGACCCTGGGAAATTCCGCAAAATTTGCAATGCAAAATCACCCGTAATGGATTGTCCAAGGTTGCGAAGTAAAACACTGATCTCAATTGAGTCGGTTGCCAAATCGATGTCATTGGGCCCGAAGGCGACGTGGTCAATGGTCAGTTCAATTTCTGGTTTGGTATGGGGATTTAACCGCAACATGGGGTCTCCATGTAGGGTCATTTGTGAAAACACGGACTCTTCGCTTAAGGGTTGGTTTGGATTCATCACAGAATCAATGGTATTTCGGATGTGCTCCCCAATGGTCCCGCCGTAATTGTGCGTACTGAATTGACGATAAAATTGATTGGAGTAGTCGTTGAGTGCACCTGAGAAACCGTAGTTGATTGTCCCTAAATATGCAATTACCCCTGCGTTTGGTGCGAGTACAAATTCCTCCGATTTGGTAGGCACGCTGTAAAAGATGTTCCCATTGTAACATGAATTCGCGATCAGCAATGGATATTTCCCTTGATTCCCCCAATACTGCGGTTCATCTATGTTGATGTCAAATCCGCTTTGTGACGAGGTAGCATGCCCAAAAAAGTTCATAACGGTAACTCCTGATGCTATGCGGTCGGCTATTGCTTGCACCTGCACTGGTGTCAGCGGATTCCCGGATTGTTTTACAATGGTGGTTGTTTCACCCGCAAAATAATCGTCTTCTGCGATGGCCGCCATACCATTCAGATAGGTTTGAAAAATATATTGCTCGTTGGCATTTCCACCGCCTGCGAAATGTAGGATTTGTTTTTGCCAGTCTTTTTGTTCGGAATTGTACATCGATAAAGAATCTTGCGCCAACTCAAATGCCTGCACTTTCTGCAAGTAAACCTGTAATTCTGCTAAGTTATTCACTGAAATTCTTCCCGTTGGGATCAGCGGAGTCCATTTATTGGTTCCGGGTAAATTGGAGGTCATGTTTTGATCACTCGAGGGCTGACCAAAGGAAGGAACCAAAGACATGGCATAGTTAATTGTATTGTTTCTGGTCCCAGGTCCTGTCGCAAGGGTGGTTGAAACATTCGCCTCCCGAATGGCTTTCCCAATCAAAAACAACCCTATGGGTTTTTGTTGACTTATTGTATGCATGAAATGGGCATACCTTCGGATGCCATTTACGTGTTTGCGAATTCCTCCGCCAAACTGATCAAACAACTCATCCACAGAGGATAAAATCACATTGTAATCCCCACCAGAAGGGTTGCTTCGGTAATTCGCATAATCAATTACACCTGATTCTAACGATTTTGGGTAGACAAACAAAAGGGCTTTTTCCAAGTTGGGAACATTTGCGAAATTTGTAAAATAACCTGATTGATTTACCGGTGTCAATTGAACTACACTCGCTATTGTACTTGCTGCTTGTACGACAATTTTCTGCGTCGCATAATTTGGGTCATTTGGAATTAACGCTTTATAACTCACTCCACTTTGCACTACGGGAATTTTTTTCGGAGTGGTCCCAAAAACAAACATCATAGGAGAAGTGAGGTTTGCATTTAACAAGGACAGGTGTACCTTGGGTTGATTTAACGCATTGTTCACACGAAATTCGGTTTTATTGGCACCCCCGAGCGACATCGTCCTGGGATAAACAAAAGACCAAAAATTGATGCTTTGATAATCCGAAGCCACACCCAAATCCCCTAAAATATTCACTTTGAAATTGGTGGCACCACTGGCAGGTAACCAACTTACGGGAAATTGTTTCTGCACAGCCACCGATGTATACCCCGTAAAAATCGTATCCAATAAAACTTGGTTGGTGACCCCAAGCGTGTGCTGGTTGTGGTGATTTCCTGGACCGGTATGGTATGCATTTGACCCCCCTACAACAACCGACCTGAATTGAACCAGCGGGGCATCTACCCCTGAATAAAGGTTATCCAAGGTTGTGGACGAATAGTTCCAGGTGTAGCCACTTGCGCCGTTTTGCATGGTACTTCCCCAACCTTCCCCAGGAACAAAAAAAGAACTTGCTGCCTGACTTGAGGTTTCGCCCTCATTGTAAGCCTGGCTATTCACTTGGGATTTTTCAAACAACAGATAATTGGCAGGTTGATAGGAAATAAAATCGATGTCACTTTCATCTGTAAATCGCAAACCGGTAGCATTGGCATTCCATGTAAAAAAGTAACGCAGGGTATCGTTGTAAAGGCTGTATTTAGGATTTCCCATCCAAGCAGGGTCGTCATACAAAGTGGAATCCAGCCAACCATCGTTACGTTCTGCATAGAAAAAAATAAACTCGTTAGAGTCCAGAACATTATTGCCATTGTCTTGAATGTAGAGAGGCTGTTCCTTTTCCTTCCCGAAAATCTGGTATGCTCCAGATGGGATCGAACTTACAGGGATTCCTGCATTCGCCAAAGATTGGTAAGAAATTTTGTAGATGCCATTTTGTACAATTGGAAAACTGAAGTACTTCTGAGAATAGTTGATCCATTCATTGCCGAACGTTTGTGCTTTTACCGAAGGGGTTGAAAACAAAAAAATCAGGGTCAAAATGAATAAAATTTTTCTCATGCTTTCTTTTTAGGTTGCTTGATTTTGAACTTAAGGGAAAAAATGTGGGTGTAATAACTTGCATCGGATGCGCCTAATTTGGTAAAAGCGTAGTCTAGGTAGAATCCTTTAATGCCTATTCCTATTCCCATATTAGGTTGGAAGCCCCATTGCGACACGCCATCAATGTTGGAAGATCTTTGGATGGAGGAAACCCCTCCTCGCAACCTTACAATGTCTTTGTACCCAAATTGTACGCCGAGGTGAGGGTCGATGGAAATGGGATTCAGGCTTATGGCAACGTTTCTTTTCCCATCGGTTGTGAAATCAAAATCCATTTCGGTCATAAAGGAAAATCCTTTTTCTGCCTTCCCTAGGGCATGGTTGTAGGCAATTCCTCCGATAAATCTTGGCAAGGACAACTCCAATCCATTTGCCGGCAGGTCGTTGCCCGTGGTTAAAAAAACTTGTTGCATTTCTGGTGAAAGGTTAAAAATCCACGCGTTGAACGTTGAGGTTACATCACGGGCCATGAGCCCGAAATTCCAATGCTCGTTGGGGGAATACTTAACACCTGCATCCAGTCCAAAACCCCAAGATTTTGCGAAATCTCCCACGCGTCTGTGAATGATTTTAGCTGTCCCTCCAACCGAAAGTCCGACCGGTTTTAATTTCTTGGCAAAAGAACCCATAAACGCATAATCCCCAGCTGAGAAGGTGGTGATTTTATCGTAGTCTATACGCCCGTCATTGTCAATCAATTGCGTGGTATTAGGGATGTCGTCTACCCCGAAGCGTAGGAAGGTAAAACCAATTACGCCTTTTTCTCCGAGGGAATGCGCGACACCAATGTGGTCGTATTTGGCAATTCCCGCAAAATACTCTGAATGCATGGCCGTAACTTGAAGCCACTGGTTAACAGATGTCAATCCCGCAGGATTCCAATAGGCTGCACCAACATCGTTTGTCGAAGCAACGACTGCATTTCCCATGGAAAAGGCATCTGCCCCTACCCCAAGGTGTAGGAATTCATTTGAATATTTCGGGGCTTGGGAAAAGGTGAAAACGGAAAGACCAGTGAAAAGAATCGCAAAAAGGTTTCTCATTGTAAATTTTTGAGCCACTAAACCCATATTTCTCATTAATATTTTAGTTGCGACCATTTTTATTTCGAAGCATAAATATAAAGTATTTTGCTGTAAATTCGCCAACCTTCGAATCTATTTAGGTAAGTTATGTTCAATCTCCCAAACTTAATTACTTCCGGAAATTTTCTCTGCGGCATATTGAGCATCCTTTGCGCTTCTTCAGGACAAATGGAGATTGCCATCGCTTTATTGTTCATTGCTTTGGTGTTGGATTTCGCCGATGGATTTGTGGCAAGAAAACTTAACATGACTACTGAATTTGGAAAACAATTGGATTCGTTGGCAGACATTGTGTCCTTCGGTGTGGCGCCTGGCGTATTGATGTTTATTACCATTCGATGGAGCCAACATGATGCGAATGTGCTTTTCCGCGACCTAGCCGACGCATCCCAATGGTATGCATTTGCAGCGATGAGCATTCCTTTTTTCTCCCTTTTCAGGTTGGCGAAATTCAACCTTGACCTACGTCAAACCGATAAATTCATCGGAATCCCTACCCCTCTTAACACCTTGTTTTTTCTCTTTTTTCCTTTGTATTCCGTAACCCTTTCTCCCGAAATGGCTGATGCATCGCCTTGGTTTTTAAATCCCGTGTTTATGGCATCCCTTTCCCTGTTTTTTCCCCTGCTATTAATTGCAAACATCCCCCTGATTGCCCTTAAGTTTTCACACTTTGCGTGGAAAGGAAATCAGTTCAGGTATGCATTGTTGGCGATTTCGTTGATAACAATCTTGTTTTTACAGATGTACGCGTTGCCAATAATTGTACTTTTGTACTTGTTATTATCCTTCATTGATCATTTTATTACGAAAAATCATGAAATTCAAAGCTGAAATTGATGTGATGCCCATGGAGGCACTCTTAGACCCCCAAGGAAAAGCAGTAACCCTTGCCATGTCCACCATTGGACTTTCCGAAATTCAAGGCGTGCGCATTGGCCGTCACATTCGCTTGTTTGTTGAGGCAGACTCAATGGAAAACGCCACACAAAAAGTAGATCAAGCTTGCAAACAAATGTTGGCAAATCAAATCATGGAATCCTACGAATTTTCTATCGAAGTAGCCTAAGCCTTGATGCCTGGATTTCAGTCTTTCAATTGCCGTAGCGGCAAGTCCAACCCAACACTTTATCATTCAGATTCCTTAGCATCCCTAGACCGCTGCTTAACCTCTTCAGTGGAAGCTCACGAATCAGGCGCATTGAAAGACAATCAAACGCGAATTCAATTGCTTCAGACCATCCTCTCCCATGCAATGGCGAAAAAGGAGGTCATTGCCAAAAATTATTGTGAGGAAAGCAGCCTCGACCTGGTTCGTTTTGAAGTGGAATTCGAAAGGTGCCTTGAACAAATTTCCCATTTTATTCAAAGTTTATTGCATTCTGAGCCATCGATTGACCTTTTATCGGACCGTAGAATTGAAAAACGCAGCATCGCAATGGGTCCCGTCGCTGTGTTTGGCGCATCAAACTTTCCCCTTGCTTATGCTACCCTCGGTGGTGATGTGATGGGCGCACTTGCGGCAGGATGCCCTGTAATTGTCAAAGGACACCCATACCACCCAGGAACCAGCCTGCTTTGTGCCGAAGTTATTCACGACGCAGCTTCAGCATTGCACCTCCCGCAAGGTGTCTTTGGCCACGTTTTAGACGATGGTTTCAGCTTGGCAGAATCCCTTGTGTCAGACCCGAGGATCAAAGCGGTTGGATTTACCGGGAGTTTTAAAGGGGGCATGGCACTGTTTCGCTTGGCACAACAAAGAGAGGAACCCATTCCTTTCTTCGCAGAAATGGGGAGTTTGAACCCCGTCATTATACATCCCAGTGTTTCGGGACTTGAAAAACATGTAAAAAATTTGGCATTGGCCGTTGCAAACGAAGCAGGACAATACTGCACGAAACCTGGTTTGGTGTTTTGCCCTGAAGAAATATGGGACGAAGCACTCGGTATGTTTAGCACATTTCTGAAAGGTATAGAACCACACCCCATGTTACATCCTGCCATCCATTCAAATTACGTTGGACATCTGGCACGGTTAAAAAAACTTGCAAACGTATCCTATGAAGCTGAAATCTTGCCAGACCATTTTGGTCAAAAGGCATTTTTATCCTTAAACATCGAAGAATTTGTCGCAAACCCAACTTTTTCAGAAGAAGTTTTTGGTCCTTTTTGCATTTGGGTGCGCTACACATCCGAAGAAAGTTTGCAGGGAGCTTACAAGAAATTGAAAGGTCAACTTACGACAACTTTTTTAGGGGCTGAAGATTCTCTGTCTCCCCAATGGCGAAACCAACTTGAGAACCACTGCGGAAGACTGGTTTTTAATGGGGTACCCACGGGGGTTAAAATCGTGAAATCCATGCACCATGGAGGACCTTTTCCATCTACCACAGACCCAAGATTTTCGGCTGTCGGAATGGATTCTATGAAAAGATTTCAACGAAACATTGCCGTACAAAACACTTTGTAGTACCATATTTTTTCCTACTTTTGTTATATAAAATCACGAAAAATGTCTGAGAATCAATCAAAATCATCAAATTTACTTTACCTCGTTATCATCGGTTTATTATTGGTTAGTTTGGGAGCTGTCACCTACATGTGGTCAAACAAAAGAACCGAGCTTAGCGATTGTAAAAACGACAATTTGGTACTCAAATCCGATATGGAAGGAATGAACCAAATGTTGGAAGGATATGTGGGTGGATTGTCGCATGATTTGAAGACGGATTTCAAGAACATGTTGGATACCTATGACAAACTGATTGAAATGGATCACAGCAAGGCTGATAGCCTCAACAAGCAAAAGGCAAACATCAATGCATTGTTGAAACAAATGAATACCAACAAAAAACTTTCCGCAAGAGACTTAATGAACTTGAAAAAAGAAAATGAGGCTTTGCGTTCGATCATGAGAAGTTATGTACGCCAAATTGATTCATTGAATACCCTAAACATCAAGCTAACCTCTGTTTTGGACGAAACTAATACAAAACTTACGGTAACCACCACAGAGCGCGATGAATTCAAAAGAGAGTCGGAACAAAAAACAGAACAAATCAAAAAAGGATCTAAGCTTCAAGCCTATGGATTTAGCACGGAAGGTCTTCGCATGAAAATGAACAATACGACAGAACCATCCACCAAAGCGAAAAACATTGTTCAAATACGTTCTTCGTTTACCATTGGTGAAAACCAAATCGCTTCAACAGGCAGAAAGGTGGTTTACCTTCAAATCACAGCGCCAAGCGGGGCCGTACTCCAATCCAAGTCAAATTATGTTATGGATACAGATCAAGGCCAACAAGCGTATTCCGACAAAAAAGAAATCGATTACAACAACCAAGCGATTGACCTTACGATATACTACGACTTGAAAGGTCAAGATGCAGAAAAAGGAAATTATAAAGTCCGCATTTTCTGCGATGGTCAACTCATTGGAACCGATAACCTTGCTTTGAAATAATGACGAACACTGAAGGGAACGTTAGCATCGAAGTTGCTGACAACATTGCAACCATAACATTCGGTCACCCCGCCAGCAATTCAATGCCCGGGATCCTACTCCAAACCTTGGCAGAAACGATTTCACAAGCAAATCAAAATCCACTGGTTCATGTGATTGTATTGAAATCAGAAGGAGAGAAAACCTTTTGCGCTGGGGCAAGTTTTGACGAATTGATCTCCATTCAAAACCTAGAGGAAGGCAAGAAATTCTTCTCCGGATTCGCAAACGTAATCAACGCATGTCGAACTGCTGATAAACTCATCCTTGGAAGAATTCAGGGAAAGGCAGTGGGAGGTGGCGTAGGCATTGCTTCCGCAACCGATTATTGTTTTGCAACAGACAAGGCAGCGGTAAAACTTTCTGAGCTGGCCGTTGGGATTGGTCCTTTTGTAGTAGGTCCTGCCGTTGAAAGAAAAATAGGGCTTTCCGCAATGAGCGAACTGGCCATCAATGCGACAGAGTGGCGATCAGCAGAATGGGCGCAATCTAAAGGATTGTATACCGAAGTTTTCACCGACATCGCAACCATGGACAACGCAATCCAAATTTTAGCCCATAAATTGGCGCATTCCAATCCGGAAGCCATGAAATCGCTGAAGAAAATATTTTGGAAAGGCACCGATCATTGGGACACCTTGCTAATGGAACGTGCGGAAATCAGCGGAACCTTAGTTTTGAGTGATTTTACAAGAAATGCAATTCAAGCATTTAAAGCGAAATAAATTTTAAGGAATTTTCAGATTCGCTTTGCATTATTAAAACTTAACGACTATCTTTGCACCCCCTTAAATTTGGGAAAAAGAACAAAAACGTTACACAGTGGATACTTTAAGTTACAGAACTATTTCAGGAAACGCTGCAACCGCAAACAAAAAATGGTTTGTTATCGATGCAGAAGGTAAAACCGTAGGTAGATTGGCAAGTACAGTTGCTAAAATCATCCGAGGTAAATACAAAACCAACTATACACCGCATGCAGATTGTGGTGACAATGTCATCATCATCAATGCAGAGAAGATTTCATTTTCGGGAACGAAACTAAGTCAAAAAGAATACATTCGCTACTCTGGATACCCAGGTGGACAACGTTTCACTTCTGCTGAAGACATGTTGAGAAAACATCCTGAAAGATTGATTGAGAAAGCGGTAAAAGGAATGTTGCCAAAAAACACGTTGGGCAGAAAACTGTTCACAAATTTAAAGGTATACAAAGGTGGGACGCACAACCATGAAGCGCAACAGCCCGAATTATTAAACTTAGACACTATTAAATAAGATATGGACATTATCAACGCTTTAGGTAGAAGAAAAACTGCAGTCGCAAGGGTCTATCTTTCAAAAGGAAACGGAGAAATTTCTATCAACAACAAAACGTTCACGGAATTTTTTCCGGTGGATGTTCTTCAAACCAAAGTAAACCAACCCTTCCAACTTACAGGAACCGCAGGAGAATACAATGTGAAAGCTACCGTAAACGGTGGTGGAATCAACGGTCAAGCCGAAGCTGTACGTTTGGGCATCTCACGTGCATTGGTTGAAATCAATGAGGAATACAAAACATTGTTACGGGCAGAAGGCCTGATGACAAGAGACCCGAGAATGGTCGAACGTAAAAAACCAGGACAACCCAAAGCAAGAAAAAAATTCCAGTTCTCCAAGCGTTAATCACTTGGATTTGGAAGTTTAGTATCCAAATTGTTGAGCACCTTATCCCCTCAGCAATTGCTTAAATTAGGAAAGTAAACAAAAACATATGTCAAAATTAAAATTCGAAACGCTTTTAGAAGCTGGTGTTCATTTTGGACACTTAAAAAGAAAATGGAATCCGGCCATGGCGCCTTACATCTTTGAAGAAAAGAAAGGGATTCACATCATCGACCTCAACAAAACCATCGTTCATTTGGATCAAGCTTGCGCTGCCATGAAACAAATTGCCAAATCTGGTAAAAAAGTTTTGTTCGTTGCAACCAAAAAACAAGCGAAAGAAATTGTAGCACAACGCGTTGCCAAAATCGGAATGCCATACGTTACAGAGCGTTGGTCTGGTGGAATGTTGACCAATTTTCAAACCACACGTAAATCCATCCGTAAAATGGCCACCATCGACAAAATGAAGTCTGATGGTACTTGGGATACTTTGAACAAACGTGAAAAACTTTTCAAAACCCGTCAAAGAGAAAAATTGGAAAAAACATTTGGTTCCATCTCTGACATGACACGTCAACCTGCTGCCATCTTTATCGTTGATATCCTTAAAGAACACATCGCGTTGGCTGAAGCAAAAAGACTGAACATCCCAACATTTGCGATTGTAGATACGAATTCCAACCCAAAATTGGTTGATTTCCCTATCCCAGCAAATGACGATGCGACCAAATCCATCTCGTTGATTCTTGAAGAAATTTGTTCTGCCATCCAAGACGGATTAGAAGACCGTAAAAATACCAAAGGAGACAAAGAGGATGCCTCTGAAGGCTCTGATGATGTAGTTGCAGAAATCAAGACTCCTAAAGTTGCCGTTGAAGTTAAAACGCCTGAGACAGTTGTTGAAGAAGCAGCACCTGAAGCCGTTGTTGAAGAAGTAGCACCTGAAGCAGTTGTTGAAGAAGTAGCACCTGAGGCCGTTGTTGAAGAAGCAGCTCCTGAAGCAGTTATTGAAGAAGCAACTCCTGAAGCCGTTGTTGAAGAAGCAGCTCCTGAAGCCGTTGTTCAAGAAGCAGCTCCTGAAGCAGTTGTTGAAGAAGCAGCTCCTGAAGCAGTTACCGAAGAAGTTGAAGCGCCTGCAGATCAAAAAGACACACACACTGAAGAAAATTAATTCGTAACCATAAACCTTTATATCATGGCAATAACTGCATCAGACGTAAACAAACTAAGACAGCAAACTGGCGCTGGAATGATGGATTGTAAAAATGCATTAACAGAAGCAAATGGTGACTTCGAAACTGCAATTGACATCCTTCGCAAAAAAGGACAAAAAATCGCCGCAAAAAGAGGTGAAAACGAAGCGAAAGAAGGAATCATCATTTCTCAAGCATCAAACGACGGAAAATCAGGTGTAATTTTAACCTTAAACTGTGAAACAGATTTCGTTGCGAAGAATGACGGATATGTTTCTTTGGTACAAAGCATTGTAGACATCGCCTTGGATAAATTACCTGAAAACGCTGAAGTGTTAAAATCGCTTCCATATGACGATCGTTTAACCATTGACGAAAAAATCACTGAGCAAATCGGTGTGATCGGTGAAAAATTAGACCTATCCAATTACACGGTATTGAAAGCAGACAAAGTTGTTTCTTACAATCACCCTGGAAATCAATTGGCTACATTGGTAGGACTTAACATCAACACAGAAGAAGCGGCAGAAGCGGGAAGACAAGTTGCCATGCAAATTGCTGCGATGAACCCAATCGCGCTTGATAAAAATGGCGTTGATGAAAGAACCATTGAAAGAGAAATTGAAATCGGTAAAGAGCTTGCAATCCAAGAAGGTAAACCGGCTGAAATGGCAGAAAAAATTGCCATGGGAAGGTTAAACAAGTTTTTCCAAGAAAATACTTTGTTGAGTCAAGCGTTTGTGCGCGATAACAAACTTACTGTAGAGCAGTTTCTCAACAACACTGAGAAAGGCCTCACCGTCACTGACTTTAAAAGATTTTCATTAAGTTAATCAATAAACCCCGAGCCATCGGGGTTTTTTTTTGCCTATAAAAAGCGTTTTTAATTATCTTTGACCTATACGAATCATGAAATATAAAAGAATCCTGCTAAAACTGAGTGGTGAATCCCTCATGGGCGACAAGCAATTTGGCATCGACAATCATAGAATTTCCAGCTACGCGGAACAAATCAAGGAAATCCATTCCATGGGAATTGAAATCGCCATTGTCATTGGAGGCGGTAACATTTTCAGAGGTGTACAAGCAGAACAAGGCGGCATGGACCGTACGCATGGAGATTACATGGGCATGTTGGCTACGATGATCAATTCCATGGCTTTACAAGCGGCCCTCGAAGCCATTGGCATGCAAACAAGGTTATTGTCGGCCATAGAAATGAAGGCCATTGCCGAACCTTTCATTCGAAGAAGAGCCGTAAGACACCTCGAAAAAGGCCGTGTCGTTATTTTTGGTGCAGGAACCGGCAACCCTTATTTCACTACAGACTCTGCGGCTTCATTGCGTGCCATTGAAATCAACGCCGATGTTATCCTCAAAGGAACGCGTGTGGATGGCATTTATACGGCAGATCCTTTCAAGGATCCGAGCGCAACGAAATACGAGGAAATCACTTTCGACGAAGTGTATCGCTTGGGATTGAATGTCATGGACCTTACCGCCTTTACACTTTGCAAAGAAAACGACCTCCCCATCATCGTGTTTGACATGGATACGCCGGGGAACTTGAAAGCCTTAATGAACGAAGAAAAAGTTGGTACTTTAGTACAAAATTAATACGCTTATGACGGAAGAATTAGACTTGGTTTTTGATGAATTTAAATCTTGTAGCCAAAAAACCCTTTCTCACCTTGAAGTTGAATTGACCAAGGTACGCGCAGGAAAAGCAACCCCAGCAATGCTTAACGGCGTGATGGTAGAATATTACGGATCCATGACGCCCTTGCAACAAGTGGCCAATGTCTCCACCTCAGACGCCCGAACCATCATTGTACAACCGTGGGAAAAGCCCTTGTTGAACGACATTGCCAAAGGCATTATGAATGCGAATTTGGGATTGAATCCACAGAGCAACGGAGAGCAGCTGATCATTTCTGTACCCCCATTAACGGAAGAACGTCGCCGCGACTTGGTGAAACGTGCGAAATCAGAGTGCGAAAACGCAAAAGTTGGGATTCGTACCCACCGGAAAGACGCCATGGACATGGTCAAAGATCTGAAAACAGATGGCTTGTCTGAAGACATGGCAAAAACCGCAGAGCAGAGCATCCAGGACATCACCAATGGTTACATCAAACAAATCGACGAAGTGTTTGAAGGGAAGGAAAAAGACATCATGACGGTCTAATACCGCAGTACCGAACCTCCGCGCAACCTTCTTAAAGGAGAAAAATCTCAAAAGCCTTTTTCTCACCCCTATTTTTAATGATCTCAAAAACTACTGCGTAGCTTTCAAAACGTAAGTGGCCAATCGTGAATCTTCCGAACAAAAAATGCCTCAACACCTAAAAAATAGTCGCATTTTTGGCATTACATACCTTGACAGCTGCGCAACCATATGAAACCAAAACGCCTTTTAAACCCTTTTTTTGAGAACGAAAAAGCATCTGGACTCATTTTGGTTTTCGCGACCGGGTTTTCGCTTGTGCTTGCGAATTCTGCCTGGCAAACAGACTACCTCAAATTTTGGCATATCGGCTTGGGTGGCCAAAGCCTCGTACATTGGATAAATGACGGACTCATGTCTGTCTTTTTTCTGTTGATTGGCTTGGAATTAAAAAAAGAGTTACGCCACGGAGAACTTTCCGACAGAAAAAATGCCTCGTTGCCGTTCTTTGGCGCTTTGGGCGGAATGCTCCTTCCGGCAGGATTGTTTTTATTGCTCAACTTCGGGACCAACACCCAAGCGGGTGCGGGCATTCCAATGGCCACAGACATTGCCTTTGCCATTGGCATCTTATCCCTTTTAGGCAATAGGGTGCCGACTTCATTAAAAATCTTCCTTACAGCCTTGGCAGTACTGGACGATTTAGGAGCCATTCTGATCATTGCCATTTTTTACACCACCTCCATTTCTCTTCTGCATCTTTTCATTGCCATTGCTGTTTTCGGATTTCTACTCATTCTTAATAGACTAAAAGTTCGCAACCTTATTCCGTATTTGGTTGGCGGGTTAGTTATGTGGTATTTTATGTTGCATTCAGGCGTTCACGCAACCGTAACAGGGGTGTTGTTGGCATTTGCCATACCATTTGGCAACAATGGAGAAAAATCTCCATCCGACAAGCTTCAGCGTTTCTTACAAAAACCCGTTGCTTTTTTTATCCTTCCATTGTTTGCCATAGCCAATACTTGCATTGCAGTGGGTGACAGTTGGCAAATGGGTATGAGACAAACAAACACCTTGGGGATCATGGCAGGACTTATCATCGGAAAGCCTTTAGGTATTTGGCTCCTTTCATTTATTGGGGTTCGCACGGGGCTTTGTGTGTTGCCCAAAGACTTGAAATGGAAAAACATTGTGGGTGCCGGTTTTTTAGGGGGTATTGGCTTCACCATGTCAATCTTTATAACCCTTCTTGCTTTTGAAAATGAAGCGCTCGTAAACCATTCCAAAATTGCCATTCTCTTTGCTTCATTCATTGCTGGAACGATTGGATTCACCTTCCTCAAAATGACGCTTAAAAAACCCAAGGGAAAATGACGTTTAACATGTACCACCAAAAATACCTTAATACCTAAAAAAAGGTTAAAAATGATTGCCTAAAAAAGTAATTTTGCAACATGAAAACAAACGCAACCCTTCAACCAAAGCTTATCTTTTGCTTATTTCTGTTTTTCCAAATGGATTATTTCGCTCAAAACTACTTTGTCACCTCGGCAAAGGACACCGTAGCATGTAGCCAAATTAATTTTTTCGATACCAATGCGCAAGGAAGAATGATTGACCTTGAATATGTCAACCAAGCAAATGAAACCGTTCGATTGAAGAAAGATGCCATTCCGGAAATCACAATGCTTTGCCAAGACGGTGCTATCTATTTAAGAATGCCTTTGAATCTAAAAAAACCAGACGGGTATTACCGTTACGGAAAACGTATCGTAAGCGGTAAAATCACAGTGGATGTCTTTGACGATGTTCAGACAAGCTACAGGCTCAAACAAAATTTTGATGGATCCTTCAACGGACAAGGGGTGATGAAAGAAACCAGGGAAGGCATGTACATGCGACACGTTAAGATGCCCGACGGTACGATTTACGAAGTTTCCGGGCTCGGAGGAATTAAAGCAGTGAAATCCATCAGGGCGTACTTGTTTGAATGTGACCAATACGAAAAAGAATACTTTTCAAATCCCAAATACCAAAGCTGTACCTTCGAAGAAGCAGTCATTGATTACAATAAGATGTGCCCTTGATCCCCTTGTAGGCACAAAACGTTTAGGAAAAATCTAAATCTACCCTCCCAAGTTGGTTTACCCATCGTTCGGATGCACTTACGATGACACCAATCGCTTTCCTTAAGTGTTCTCGGTAAAACAAATTCGATGAAATATTGTCTTACGTATAATATTTATCGTAATATTGCAATATAACAATTTACCATGGGAGCGACCAAGACCGAACATTTTACAGACAATCAAAATGCAATTGCGCTGCTCGCCAAAGCCTTAGGGCATCCAGCAAGAATAGCGATTTTGGAATATTTAATGAAGGCAGAGAATTGTATTTGTGGTGACATCGTGAATGAATTGCCATTGGCGCAACCCACCGTGTCTCAACACTTAAAAGAACTTAAAAATGCTGGACTCATCAAAGGAAATGTTGATGGAAATGCAATTTGTTATTGCATAGATGAAGAAGCCTTGATAAAACTTCAATCCTATTTCGCTTCGATTTCGAGAAAAATAAAACAGAACAAATGCTGCTAACCCAATCTTAAAAAAACAATAAAATGACACTTGAACAAATAAAGAAACACCTAGGCACAGTTCAAACCTTAACATTTGAGCTTCAAAACGGAACACTTGTTCCCGAACATTTCCATGTAACAGAAGTTGGGGTTGTCACGAAACACTACATTGACTGCGGCGGTGACATCAGGATAGAGAAGGTGGCAAATTTTCAATTATGGGACGCCAATGATTATGATCACCGTTTAAAACCCGGAAAATTGCTCAACATCATTAAACTTTCAGAAGAAAAAATAGGAATGGAGAATTTGGAAATTGAAGTTGAATATCAAAGTGAGACCATCGGGAAATATGATTTAGGTTTCAATGGTAGAAACTTTATTCTTCTTTCCAAAAAGACAGCCTGTTTGGCCTCTGACAGCTGTGGCATACCAAAAGAACCACTGAAAGAAAGTGCACCAGAATTACCCACTCAAAATGCTTGCACGCCAGGGAGTGGCTGCTGTTAACGTATGAGACAAATCATCGCTTATTTAGGCAGACACAAAAGATTTCTGTTGATCATCCTCGGGATTGTTTCCCTGAATTTTGCTTATGGTTTTGATGCAAGGTTCACAATCATAAACCTTCTTTGGATAGCAATCAGCGTATTAAAAATAGACAGATGAAAAAAGTATTGGTTTTATGCACCGGAAACAGTTGTCGAAGTCAGATTGCCGAAGCGTACCTGCGAACTTTCGCGGGGGATAAAGCAGAAATTTACAGTGCAGGAGTTGAAACGCACGGGGTGAATCCCCGCGCAATTGCAACCATGTTAGAGGACGGCATTGACCTTTCAAAACACACTTCAAACAACGTGGAAGAATATTTCAACATAGACTTCGATTTTGTTATCACCGTTTGCGACAATGCAAAGGAACGTTGTCCGTATTTTCCAACAAGAGCTTTAATGTTCCATCAAAACTTTCCCGATCCTGCAAAGGCAATCGGAACGGAAACAGAAATTTTAGCTCAATTTCGCAGCGTGCGAGAAATGATAAAAACCTTTTCATTGCGATTTGTGTCCGACCATTTGACGGAATGACGCAGTAGGCTTTGAAAACCAAAACTTTCTTAATTGGAATGGACTCGAAGCAAATAGACCTTGCTTTTCCAGTTGAAGCAGCGACCGATTAAAGTGTCCCTCTGTTGTCCTGTTCGCGCTCTATCGCTTCAAACAATGCCTTGAAGTTTCCTTTTCCGAAAGATTGGGCACCCTTGCGTTGAATGACCTCAAAGAACATCGTTGGTCGGTCCAAAACAGGTTTTGTAAACAACTGAAGCAAATACCCTTCGTCGTCTCGGTCTATCAAAATACCATGCGACTTGAGCAATTCAATGTCTTCGTCAATGGCTCCTACCCTTTCCAATAAGTCATCGTAATACGTTTCTGGAACGTACAAAAATTCAACACCCCTGTCGCGCATTGCGGACACGGTAGCCACAATGTCATCCGTTGCCACTGCAATGTGCTGAACCCCTGGTCCATTGTAAAAATCGAGGTATTCTTCAATCTGTGATTTCTTTTTTCCTTCTGCAGGTTCATTGATTGGGAATTTGATGCGGCCATTCCCGTTGCTCATTACCTTCGACATGAGTGCTGTAAATTCTGTTGAGATGTCATTGTCATCAAAAGAAATGATTTGGGCAAAGCCCATCACTTTTGCATAAAATTCCACCCATTGATTCATTTCGTTCCAACCCACATTCCCTACCATGTGGTCAATGAACTTAAGACCCACCGGCGCTGGATTGTAGTGGGTTGTCCATGTTCTAAATCCAGGTAAGAAAACCCCTTCGTAACCTTGTCTTTCAACGAAAATGTGTACGGTTTCACCGTAGGTATAGATGCCAGAACGTACCACATACCCGTGTTCATCTGCTTCTCTGGTTGGTTCCATGTAGGAAACCGCACCTCGTTTGATGGTTTCTTCATAGGCCTTGGTAGCGTCTTCTACCCAAAGCGCAACGACCTTTACGCCATCCCCATGTTTGAGGATGTGCGCATTGATTTCACCTGTTTCTGTCAAAGGCGTAGTCAATACCAATCGAATTTTACCTTGTCTTAATACATAAGAAACCCTGTCCTTCATCCCTGTTTCTAATCCGGCGTACGCTTCCGATTGAAATCCAAATGCCGTTTTGTAATACAGTGCAGATTGTTTTGCATTCCCAACGTATAACTCGACATAATCAGTCCCTAACAACGGGAGGAAATCACCTGCCTCGTCAAAGATTTTTTTCAAGCTATACTCATAATTGGCAATGTCCTTCAGGTTTTTTATTTCTTCGCTCATGCTGTTTTTTTTACAAAGTTATTTATTCTAGTGAATCCAAGATTTTTCATATCCTTCCACTTTCAATCCAAGGGCTTGGGTTGTGAGTTTAAGGGGGCGAAAGGTATCGATCATCACGGCAAGTTCTTGGGTTTCTGTCTTGCCAATGCTTCTTTCATAAGCGCCTGGGTGAGGACCGTGGGGAATTCCCGCAGGATGTAAAGTGATTTGACCTTTTTCGATGTTGTTTCTGCTCATAAAATCACCATCCACATAATACAGTACTTCATCAGAATCAATGTTGCTGTGGTTGTAAGGTGCAGGAATGGAATCCGGATGGTAATCGTACAATCTTGGAACGAATGAGCACATTACAAAACCTGACGTTTCAAACGTTTGGTGAACGGGGGGCGGTTGGTGTACCCTACCGGTGATGGGTTCAAAATCATGTATGGAAAAGGCGTACGGATAATTATAGCCATCCCAACCAATTACATTGAAAGGGTGGTGGGCATACACATAGTTGTAAACCATATCTTGCTTCTTAATTTTGATTAAGAAATCGCCGACATCGGAATGCGTTTCTAATTCATGCGGGGGACGAATGTCACGTTCACAATACGGAGAATGCTCCAACAGCTGACCAAACCAATTGCGGTAGCGTTTTGGGGTATACACCGGACTGAAGGATTGCACGATAAAAAGTCGATTGTTTGCATCGTTAAAATGAATTTGATAAATCATTCCCCTTGGAATCACCAAGTAATCGCCGTAAGCAAAATTGATGTTGCCCAACTGGGTTTTCAACACGCCGCTGCCTTGATGTACAAAGAAAACCTCATCGGCATCCGCATTTTTATAAAAGCAATCGGTCATGGAAGCTGTAGGTGCAGCCAATTCGATGTAACAATCTGAATTTACCAGTAAGGGTGTTCTGCTTTTTAAAAAGTCGGCATTGGGTTCCAATTGAAAACCTTGCAAGGAAAACATCGCTAGGTTCTTATCCACTGCGATTTCTGGAGCAACAGATTCAGAACCCAAAATTTCTTTCACCACGGTAGGTGGATGAACATGGTACAATAGGGAGGACATGCCTTCAAATCCTACGGTTCCAAACAATTGCTCGTGGTATAATTCACCATTGGGTTGTCTAAAAACCGTGTGTCTCTTTGGTGGAATTTGTCCAAGCTTCTTGTAAAATGGCATATGTACTATTTTAAGTTAATGATTATCCAACCAAAAATACCTCAGTTCAAAGCAACGCCCAAATGATTTTAATCAGTTTTTTAAAAAAAAACAATTTTAGAAAAGAACTTACTTAAATTTGTTCTACTCATTATGGCAAAAACAATCATCATAGGCGCATGCGGTCAAATAGGTACCGAGCTCACGTTGGCACTGCGTCAAAAATACGGAAACGATCAGGTTATCGCGGCAGATTTGAAAGAAACCTGTCCTGAAATCCTTAACGAAGGCCCTTACGTTCAAATGGACATTTTGAACAAGGAATTTGTTTGTGAATACCTTAAAAACCATGAAGTCACTACGGTTTACTTGCTCGCCGCTTTGTTGTCAGCGACCGCAGAGAAAAACCCGGCTTTTGCATGGAAATTAAACATGGAAGGGCTGTTCACCATTTTGGACCTTGCCAAAGAAGGGTTTGTTAAAAAAATCTTTTGGCCCAGTTCGATTGCCGTATTCGGTCCCACCACCCCAGCAGACAATACGCCTCAACACACCATCATGGAACCCTCTACCGTTTACGGTATTTCAAAACAAGCAGGCGAACGTTGGTGCGAATATTATTTCAACAAATTTGGAGTGGATGTCAGGAGCATTCGCTATCCAGGTTTGATTTCCTACAAAAGTTTACCCGGTGGAGGAACGACAGATTACGCAGTCGATATTTTTTACCAAGCAAAAAAGTCTGGGAATTTCGAATGTTTCCTCAAGGAAGACACCGCCCTTCCGATGATGTTTATGGAGGATGCCATCCATGCAACCCTGCAACTAATGGATGCCCCAAGCGAACAAATCAAAATCCGTTCAGCGTACAACTTGGCAGGCATCAGCTTCAATCCGAAGACGCTTTCCGATGAAATCAAGAAACACATGCCTGAATTCGCCATTTCCTATGCGCCCGATTTTAGGCAAGCCATTGCAGACTCTTGGCCGAATTCCATCGACGACAGCTACGCTCAAAAAGATTGGGGTTGGCAACACAAGTATGACTTAGCTGCTTTGGTAGATGTCATGCTGAAAAATGTATCTGTCTAAAAATATTTTCACTTTGTTTAATATTTTTTGTGATTTGTTAAACACATTTTGTTTAACTTTGTAACAACATTGTTAAACAGAATTTATGTCAACCATAGAATTTAACGAAGCACTTACTGACCTTCAGGGGAATTTACAATCCTTTGCGTACAATTTCACCAGAAACCAAGAAGACGCTCAAGACCTTACCCAGGAAACTTTGCTGAAAGCGATATCCTACCGAAGTTATTACACGCCCAACACGAACTTTAAGGCATGGGTTTTTACCATCATGCGAAACATTTTCATCAACCAATACAGGAGAAAAGTTAAGTCGAGAACCATCTTTGATTTTTCAAACGACGGGTATTTGATGGCGAACAACATGAGTACGCATGAATCACCTTTGGAGCAGATTTCAGTAAAAGATATTTTACAAAAAATCGAAGGTTTGAACGACGAACTGAGAATTCCTTTCGAGATGCACTTCGAAGGATTCAAATATAAAGAGATCGCAATTCACTTAAATTTGCCAATTGGTACAATTAAGAGCCGTATCTTTATCGCGCGAAAAAAACTGATGGAACAACTTCCTGGTTATCATTTTTCGGCAAATTAATATGAGCAAAAAGGCAACGGTATTAGGGGCAGGAATTTCTGGATTGTCCGCAGCGGCGTTCATGGCAAAAGCAGGTTGGGAAGTTACCATACTGGAGAAAAATTCCAGCATTGGTGGCCGCGCCCGTCAATTCACAGAAATGGGGTTTACCTTCGACATGGGTCCAAGTTGGTATTGGATGCCCGATGTATTTGAAAGGTTTTACAACCAGTTTGGGCATACAGCCTCCGACTTTTACGAACTCAAACGCTTGGATCCTTCTTACCGCGTTTACTGGCCTGACAAAACCTACACAGACATTCCCGCAGAATTATCCGCCTTGTGCGCTTGGTTCGAATCCCTTGAAGCCGGTAGCGCAAAAAAACTGGAGGCTTTTTTGGCTGAAGCCAAATATAAGTATGAAGTAGGTATGAAAGATTTGGTATACAAACCCAGCTTGAAACTTACAGAATTTGTCGATTTCCGCCTGTTGAAAGGACTTTTTTCAATGGACTTAACAACCTCTTTTTCGAAGTACATCCGCAAGTACTTCTCCCATCCAAAAATACTATCGCTTTTGGAATTCCCTGTGCTGTTTTTAGGTGCTTTGCCTGAAGAAACACCTGCCTTGTATTCCTTAATGAACTATGCTGACATCGAATTGGGGACTTGGTACCCAATGGGAGGGATGTATAAATTTATAGAAGCATTTGAAAAAATTGCCGTTTCGCAAGGGGTGAAAATCATTACCAATGCGGAGGTGGTCGACATTGAAAAAACAGGAAAAAATGCCACTGCAGCTGTACTTGCAGATGGTACTCGGTATGAGAGTGATGTCTTCATTTCCAGTGCGGATTATCACCACACGGACAAAAACATTTTAAAAGATGCGTCCAATTATTCTGATGCCTATTGGGATAAAAAAACGATGGCGCCTTCTTGCTTGATTTATTACATCGGACTGACGGAACGCGTAAAGAATTTGGAACATCACAACTTGTTTTTTGACAAGAGCCTCGCAGTGCATGGCAAAGAAATTTACAAAACCCCGATTTGGCCAAGCGATCCTTTGTTTTATATGAGTGTGCCCTCCATTACAGACCCTACCCTTGCGCCTGAAGGAATGGAAAACCTATTTTTCTTAATTCCGATTGCACCGAATTTACCAGACAACGAAGAAACGCGTCAACAGTATTTTGAAAAAATTACAGAAAGATTGTTTGAACTCACCGGAAATGACATCCGAGGTAAAATCGCTTACCAAAAAAGTTATTCGATCACGGATTTTAAGAAAGATTACCATGCCTTCAAAGGAAATGCGTACGGATTGGCAAATACGCTAAACCAAACGGCCATCTTCAAACCGCGCATCAAAAGCAAACATTTGAAAAACTTCTATTTTACAGGCCAACTTACCGTACCAGGTCCGGGCGTGCCACCGTGCATTGTTTCAGGAGAGGTTGTTGCGAATGAAATAAATAAAAACTTTCGCCTATGAAAATGATTTTCGATGAACTGAGTATCGAAATGAGTACACTGACCACAAAGAAATACAGTACCTCTTTCTCATTAGGAATAAAAACACTGAACAAAGACCTACAAAAACCGATTTATGCAATCTATGGCTTTGTTCGATTTGCAGATGAAATCGTAGACTCATTTCAAGAATTCAATGCCCTGGTTTTGTTAGAAGATTTCAAAGCGCAAACCTACCGTGCCATTGAACAAAAGATATCCCTCAACCCCATTTTGAATAGCTTTCAATGGGTGGTCAACAAGTACCAAATTCCGATGGAGTTAATAGACACCTTTCTCGCTTCCATGGAAATGGACCTTACTGAACATGACTACGACGAAGAAAAATACAAGCTGTACATTCTTGGTTCTGCGGAAGTTGTTGGCTTAATGTGTTTGAAAGTCTTTGTCTCCGGCGATGAACAAGAATATAACCGACTGAAAGATGCAGCCATGAAACTTGGTTCTGCCTTTCAGAAAATTAATTTTTTACGCGATTTAAATGCAGATTTCCACCACCTCGGAAGGGTGTATTTCCCTGGAATTCAGATGGAACATTTTAACGATGAAATAAAGGCAGCCATTGAAGTTGACATCGAAAAAGATTTTCAAGAAGGTTTCTTAGGCATTCAACAGTTGCCGAAAAAGGCACGCGCTGGGGTATATTTGGCGTACCAATACTATTACAAACTTTTCCTGAAAATTAAAAAGACGTCAGCGGAAGTAATCCTCAACGAACGCATTCGCATTCCAAACAACAAAAAAATGCAAATTCTTCTTGCTGCATACTTTAAAAATAATTTAAACCTTCTATGAGCATGCAATCCGTCATCTTGGTGGATGAACATGACAACGAGTTAGGCTCCATGGAAAAAATGGAAGCCCATCGCGAGGGAAAGCTTCACAGGGCGTTTTCTGTCTTTGTTTTCAACGGTAACAACGAATTGCTTTTGCAAAAAAGAGCCGTAGGAAAATACCATTCTGAAGGATTGTGGACCAACACCTGCTGCAGTCACCCCTCACCTGGAGAAACCGTAATCGAAGCAGCAAACAGAAGGCTCCAAGAAGAAATGGGAATGCAAACCTTTTTGTCAACACTGTTTCACTTTACCTATTTCGCTGAACTTGACAATCAATTAATTGAACACGAACTTGACCACGTGCTCATTGGCCATTCGGATGATGAACCCAAGCTCAACCCATTGGAAGTTTCTGAATATCGTTGGGAATCCCTAGATGCGATAAAGAAAGAAATGGAGGCTAATCCAAAACAATTCACGGTATGGTTTAAGAAAATCATTTTGGAATATCAACAACAATTTAAACAAACAACATTCGCATGAAAATCGTAAGAAGAGTAACATTCAACTCAGCACATAGGCTTTATCGCAAGGATTGGAGTGATGAAAAAAACCAAGAGGTATTTGGCCTTTGCAACAACCCTAATTTTCATGGACATAATTATGTTATGGAAGTAGGCATTGAAGGACCCATTGACCCTGAAACGGGATTCATTTTAGACGTGAAAGTCATCAAACGCATTCTTTCGGAAGAAATCATCGAGCGCTTCGACCATCGCAACCTCAACCTAGACTGTCCAGAATTTCATTCCTTAAATCCCACGGTTGAAAACATCGCATGTGTATGCTACGATCTACTCGAACCTAAGTTTTCTCAGTATGGAAAGCTGTCGCTTAAATTGTATGAAACCGAAAGTAACTGGGTAGAATACGCGGGGAAATAACCTGTAACTTCCTAAACGAAAACATAAGCTCGCAAGGGTTGTTAGTATGCTATGACAAAATCTATTTTTTGGCACCGTAGAGATTTACGCATCGAAGACAATGCCGGATTGTACAAAGCTTGTACAAAGTCCGAAGCGGTGCAGCCCGTGTTTATTTTTGACACACAAATTTTGAGTGAATTGGAACCCAACGATGCAAGGGTTGAATTTATCCATGAACAAATTGAAAGGCTTGCTACAGAATATAAAAATCTTGGGGTATATCTTCAAGTAGAAATAGGAAACCCGACAGAAATCATTCCTCGCCTCGCTGCGGAACTGAACGTAGATACAGTCGTTACCAACCGCGATTACGAACCCTATGCCTTACAGCGCGACAAACTCATTCACGAATTGTTGAAAGCACAAGGAATTGAATTTATTGGCGCAAAGGACCACGTGGTTTTCGAGAAAAATGAGGTCGTTAAAGCCGATGGCTTACCTTACACTGTATTCACGCCCTATTCCCGAAAATGGAAGGAAGCCCTGTCACTACACCCCATTGAAACCTACGATTCTGTCGCATCACTGCGTTCGGTAAAGGGAATTGCAATGGAAAAACCAATACCCACTTTACTGCAATTGGGATTCACCCCTTCTGGCATTGCTTTTCCAACCACCCGCGTCGAGGACCTGTTGATAGAAAAATACAGCGACCAAAGGAATTTTCCCGCCATTCCAGGAACCTCTAAACTTGGCCTTCACTTGCGATTTGGAACCTTGAGCATCAGAAAACTTGTCATGCGTGCCTGCGGTTTGAACGAAACCTTTTTGAACGAACTCATTTGGCGAGAATTTTACCAAATGATCATTTTCCATTTTCCACATACCGTAACACAGGCTTTTAAACCCGCTTACGATGCCATCGTTTGGGAAAACAATCCAGAGGATTTCCAGCGCTGGTGCGAAGGAACAACTGGCTATCCACTTGTAGATGCAGGCATGCGAGAACTTAACGCGACGGGGTTTATGCACAACCGTGTACGCATGGTCACAGCGAGCTTTCTAACCAAACATCTTTTGATTGATTGGCGTCAAGGAGAGGCGTATTTTGCCAAAAAACTACTCGATTTTGAACTGGCCAGCAATGTCGGCGGATGGCAATGGGCAGCAGGTTCTGGCACGGATGCAGCGCCTTATTTCAGGGTTTTTAATCCCACCGCTCAACAAGAAAAATTCGACCCCAAATTTGCCTATGTAAAAAGATGGGTGCCAGAATTTGGTACACCAAGCTACCCAAAACCCATTGTTGAACATAGCTTTGCTCGAAACAGAATTTTAGATCGTTACAAAAGCGCATTAAACCCATAAACATGTTAAAAATCGGAGACACCTGTCCTACTTTCACTTTGGTGAATCAAGAAAATAAAGAAATCAACCTTGCAGATTTCATCGGAAAAAAAATTCTGGTCGTGTATTTCTATCCCAAAGACAATACGCCTGGATGTACGAAGGAGGCCTGTAGTTTCCGCGACCGCTACGAAGATTTCAAAGACCTTGGATGTGAAGTTTTTGGCATTTCTTCGGACGATGCGAAATCTCATCAAACTTTTAGTACGCAATACAACCTACCTTTTTCTTTGCTATCCGATTCGGACCAAAAGGTTAGAAAAGCGTTTGAAGTGCCCACGAATCTTTTTGGACTTTTGCCTGGAAGGGTCACCTACATCATCGATTTGAAAGGGAAAATTCAAGGGATTTACAACAGCCAAACGCAACCGGTGAAACACATCACACAAGCATTGGACAAGGTGAAATCTATGATTGCGTAGTTGCAAAACGGCGGCTGAACGCTTTGTAATCAGCCTAACAATATCTTCTACCCCACTCCAGATTTTTGGAAATAAAAAAACTACGCAAACGGAAGCGAATTGTTTTGAATAGGTTCTTCATTTATTTTATGCATGAACACTCTATCGGAGAAGAATTAAATTTCATTTGAAAATAATTTCTTGCAAATTGTATTTCATCAAATGGCCCAATCCAAACACCGTTTTCACCCTTTTTTGCCGAACCTAATTTTCCATAACCCATGTGACAATGTCCACAATTCCATTTATGAATAATAGCACCTTTTCTATCCTTAGCTTGCCAATTATCATAGATAAAATAATTCATTAGAAAAATAATAAATTAGTTACATTGAGATTTTGCGTTATCAACCGCTTGGTCAATATTTGGTACAGTCGACAATGACGTTGAGCCTTCTGCTAGTTCCTTTTCAACATCGCTCAAATTGCCGTATTTTATTGCACATGCTTTCCCAAGTTCAACAAATTTATCGACATCTTTATGCATCTTATCTGCGTCATTTAATTCATCGGCAGAATAATCGATGTTACTTGGATTATATTCACCTGTGTATAAATTTCCGCAATTACAAGCTGAAGGTTCGATGGTGCTCTTATTACACCCAGTAATAGAAAGCGCCACTGGAATCGCTAATAGTAAAAGTAGTTTTTTCATAATATTTTATATTTACAAAGCAAACATAGATAAAAGTATTTATAATTTCAACCAATTATGTGCATTTTTTCAAACGTATATGTATAGTGAAGTTCCATAGGAAATGAGGAATTTCGCTGAATGGAGGATATACACATTGGCAAACAAATCAAGAGCGTATTAGAATCCAGGGGAATTTCTGTAACAGAATTTGCAAAACGCATTAATAAATCAAGAGAGAATATTTATTCTATTTTTACAAGAAAAACCATAGATACGGGGTTACTTCAAACCATCTCGAGGGTACTCGAATATGATTTTTTTATGCATCTGAGTACAACCCATTATCAACTTGTGGAAGAAATTCAAATTTTAAAAGAAGAAAACCGGCTTTTAAAGGATTATAACAAGCTGCTGAAGAAAGTGAGCAAGTAGTGATTTTGACCCTTTATAATCTTACCTCCCCCATTCGACGTCATTTCGCTGCGCTGCATTTTGCTCAGGGGTCGGTTAATATTTCCCTAGAAGCGGGTAAAATTCCAAAACGGCGGCTGAGCGCTTTGTAATCAGCCAGGCGAAACTGAAAATTCAAATAAGGCATAATGTTCACCCTCCTTGGTCTACCTTCCTCCAGCCGTCGGACACGGTTAGGGAGTAGAATTCATCCTCTTACCTCCCCCATTTGACGTCATTTCGCTTCGCTGCATTTTGCTCAGGGGTCGGTTAATATTTCCCTAAGCCCCGTTTTAGCACCTAGGGTAAGGCATTTACGCGGTTAAAATGCCTCTGGAAATTACAATCTTTTGCACTTCTGAGGTCCCTTCATAAATCTGGGTAATTTTGGCATCGCGCATCAAACGTTCAACGTGGTATTCTTTTACAAAACCATAGCCACCATGAATTTGTACCGCTTCAACGGTTTGTGTCATTGCCACTTTAGAAGCGTACAATTTTGCCATGGCACCCGATTGGTCATAGTTTCTACCGTTGTCTTTATCCAACGCTGATTTATACACCAACAATCGAGCAGCCTCAATTTCAGTAGCCATGTCAGCCAACTTGAAAGCAATTGCTTGGTGCTTGTAGATCTCTTTTCCGAAAGCCTTTCTTTCTTTTGCATACGCAGCAGATAACTCGAATCCACCTGCGGCAATTCCCAATGCTTGGGCAGCAATCCCGATTCTTCCACCGCTCAATACTTTCATCGCGAATTTGAATCCGAAACCATCTTCACCAATTCTGTTTTCTTTCGGAACTTTTACATCATTGAACAACAATGTATGGGTATCACTTCCGCGAATTCCCAATTTATCTTCTTTGGCACCTATGATAAAACCGTCCATGCCTCTTTCAATGATCAAAGCATTGATTCCTTTGTGTCCTAATTCCACATTGGTTTGTGCAATCACTAAATAAATGGAAGCAGTAGACCCATTGGTAATCCAATTCTTTGTACCATTCAATACATAATGATCTCCGTGGTCAATTGCAGTGGTACGTTGTGAAGTTGCATCTGAACCTGCTTCGGGCTCTGAAAGGCAAAACGCGCCAATTTTCTCTCCTTTTGCCAAAGGAACCAAATACTTTTCTTTTTGTTCTTCGGTACCAAAAGTTTCTAACCCCCAGCATACCAATGAGTTGTTTACAGACATGCATACAGAAGCAGAAGCATCGACTTTAGAAATCTCCTCCATCGCCAACACATAGGAAAGGGTATCCATACCACTACCGCCGTATTTCGAATCTACCATCATTCCCATAAATCCCAATTCTCCCAACTGTTTCATTTCCTCTGTAGGAAATTTTTGCAAGTTGTCGCGCTCAATTACGCCTGGTTTTAATACGTTTTGGGCAAAATCTCTCGCCGCTTCTTTCACTGCTAAATGCTCCTCTGTTAATTCAAAATGCATATTAATCTTGATTAGATTTTTACTTTTACAAAAGTAATTGATTTTTCGTTTTGTAACCACATTTATGACTAAAACCATAAGGCTTATCGGATTGATGTCTGGAACTTCACTCGACGGATTGGATGTCGCGCATGTTGAATTTATCATAACGGGGGAACACTACACTTTTCAACTCATCCATTCAAAAACCTACGTACTTCCTGAATCCATTAAACACACACTCGAAAACATTCCCAACGCATTGGCACATGCTGTTTTTAAACTGAACCAAGAAATAGGAATTCACTATGCCGATTGTGTGAATGCTTTTATCTCGGAACATCGCATCGAAAAAAATACCCTTGCAGCCATTGCCTCTCACGGCCAAACCGTCTTTCATCAACCCCATCTTGGGTACACCGTCCAATTGGGTTGTGGGACCACCCTGGCCTATCACACCGGAATCCAAGTGATAAACAACTTTCGGGCTTTAGACATTGCTGCAGGTGGACAAGGCGCACCACTCGTGCCGATTGGAGACCATCTGCTTTTTCAAGGCCTCGCTGAAGGATTTTTAAACATCGGGGGATTTGCAAACCTATCCTTTGTGCGCGACACTAAAAATGTTGCCTATGACATCGGTCCTGGAAATTTACCTCTAAATGCCTATGCCCAAAAACTTGGCTTTGCGTACGATGACAATGGACAATTAAGTAAATCGGGAACCATAAATCAAACCCTACTTGCTGACTTGAATAACCTGGCCTATTACGGTTTGGCTGCACCAAAATCCTTGGGTACGGAATGGTTGGTGAATTCCTTTTATCCTTTGATTCCAAATGACCTGGACCCTCACAGCGTAATCGCAACCTTGTGTGAGCACATAGCGCAAAGGATTGCCCAGGAAATCAATCACCACAAACTGGAAAGCATTTATGTTACCGGCGGCGGTGCGCACAACACGTATTTGTTGGATAGAATTCAAAACTACACGAGCTGTAAATGGATCATTCCCAACAAGGAAATCATTGATTTTAAGGAAGCCATCATCTTTGCTTTTTTGGGTTTGCGCTATTTGGAAGGCAAGCACAATGCCTTAGCCTCGGTCACAGGAGCCCAAAAAAATGTGTGTGGTGGAAGCCTACATCTTCCTTGCTAAGGTTTATTCACACTTGTGATGTTGGAAAAATATCCAACACTCGGAAAATCAATGGACATTCAAAGTAACTTTAACGTCAGAAAAAACACAACCACGCCATGATTGAATTATTAAAAAACTTTGAGAACAAACGTCCAGAAATCGTTTTTGAATGGAAGGATCCTGAAACCGAAGCTGTTGGATGGGTGGTAATCAATAGTTTACGTGGCGGAGCAGCAGGGGGAGGCACACGGATGCGCATTGGATTAGACAAACGCGAGGTTGAATCCTTGGCAAAAACCATGGAAGTAAAATTTACCGTTGCTGGTCCTGCGATTGGCGGCGCGAAATCCGGAATTTGCTTTGACCCCAACGACCCAAGAAAGGAAGGCGTTTTGCGGAGGTGGTTTGCAGCGGTTACGCCTTTACTGAAAACCTACTACGGTACAGGGGGAGATTTAAACGTAGATGAAATTCACGAAGTAATTCCAATCACATCATCCTGCGGTGTTTTACATCCCCAAGAAGGTGTATTCAATGGCCATTTTAAACCGAATGAAACCGATAAAATGAACCGCATCGGTCAGTTGCAAAAGGGGGTACTAAAAAACATTACATCGGATGTATTAAGTCCGGACCCTTCGCGAAACTTCGTGGTAGCGGACATGATAACAGGATACGGTGTAGCGGTTTCCATTCAACATTATTACAGAATTTGGGGCGGATCGCTGAAAGACAAGAAGGTCTTAATCCAGGGATGGGGGAACGTGGGTTCTGCAGCAGCATTTTACCTATCTCAAGCAGGGGCAAAAGTAGTTGGAATCATTGACCGAGTGGGTGGGCTTCTCAACGAGGAAGGATTTTCATTCGAAGAAATACGTAAGCTTTTTTTGGAGAAAAATGGAAATACCCTTACGCATCCCAATTTGCTTTCCTACGAAGAAATCAATGAGAAAATTTGGGACATGCCTGCAGATATTTTTGTGCCTTGTGCTGGAAGCCGCATGATCACAATGGACCAATTAAAAAGAATGCTTCAAGGTAAAGTTCAGGTAATCTCTTCCGGAGCCAATGTTCCTTTTGCAGACCCAGAGATTTTCTTCGGCGCCATAGCAGAATACGCCGATGAACATTTGTCACTCATTCCTGATTTTATTGCCAATTGCGGAATGGCCAGGGTTTTTGCCTATTTGATGGGTACAGATTTACCTGAATTGGAAGAATCATTGATATTCAACGACACGGAGAAAATCATTTCTGATGCTTTAGAAAAGGTTCATGCATCGAACCCTTCCGCTCATAAGATCGCGAATGCGGCCTTTGAAATCGCATTAAAGCAACTTACGTAAATGAACATCGTAACCTTCAGGCTAGCCAATGTTGTAACTTTTTAATTCTAATGACGATATAACCATTATGGCAACAATTCAACCTAACCAAAATTGGTATGTTCATAGCAATCCAAAAGATGTCCGTAACAGTCTTATCATTTCGACGGGGTCCATTTTGTTGTTGGTTTTACTCTTGTTTCTCATCACCTACACAACCCCTGACCCACCGCCCGTAGCGCACCTATTGTTAGAGGAAGAGGTTTTGCAAGATGTTGAGGTTGAAGCTTTGTTAATTGCAGATGGGGGTTCAGCAGAAGGTGGGGGAACTCCTTCCAACGATGAACGTTCTGAACCCATGGAACAAACCGAACAACATTTAACCTACAAAGGACAAGAACCCATTCAAAGTGGGAAATCAAACCACACCACAGGCAACAATGCCAACAACCCTTCAAGTTCACCACACAAAGCAAACAATCCTTTTGGAGACGGAGGCACCGGAGGGGGCGAAAGTGGCGGAAATGGAAGCTTGTTTGGGAATGGAAATGGTACCGGTGGCGAAGGAAACGGTGAAGGCGATGGGTATGGCGATGGCCGTGATAGAATTCGAATCAATGACCCAGTTCTCCCAAAATACAATACAGACATCGACCTTAAGGTGCATTTGAAACTTACCGTTTCAGGATCAGGTGATGTAACCAATGCCGTCTGCATTAAATCTAAAACCACCACAACTGACCAATCCATCATAAACGATGTGGTTCGACAAGTCATCAAGCAAGTGCGTTATAAAAAGGACCCCAAAGACCGTCCTGCATTTTGCTTTTTCACCGTGAAAGTGAATGCCAACTAAGTATTCCATTTCCATTCAATGGTTATTCCAACAATTTCCATCTTACCAAAACCTTGGAGCTCAAGCGTATAAACCCGGGCTCGAAAACACCCGGAACATTTTAGCGCACTTTGGAAATCCTGAAAAAGACTTAACCTTCATACACGTTGCGGGGACCAACGGAAAGGGATCAACGTGTGCGTTTATCCATTCATTTCTTCAACAAAAAGGGTTGAAAGTTGGCCTGTTTACTTCACCCCACTTGGTAGATTTTCGGGAGCGAATACGCATCAACGGAAAAGCAATATCTGAAACGGAGGTCATTGATTTTATTGAGCAGGTTCGTCCATTGGAATTGAACCTTTCCTTTTTCGAGATCACCTTGGCGATGGCTTTGGTTTATTTCAAAGAACAAGGATGCGATTATGTGGTACTCGAAACCGGTTTGGGAGGTAGGCTCGACGCTACCAATGTTGTTACCCCTGCCCTTTCGATCATCACCAACATTGGATTTGACCATCAAGCCTTTTTGGGAAATACCTTAGCGGAAATCGCATCAGAAAAAGCAGGAATCATTAAACCGGGCATCCCTGTGATTTGCGGAGAAGAAAATCCAGCGCTTCAATCGGTATTCAAACAAAAAGCAGAAGCAGAAGGAGCACCCATCTACTTCAGTAACCGCAGAATCACAGACGAAGAAAATTTACTCCCCTCCTACCAACGTAAAAATGCTGCCTTGGCAATGGAGGGACTTTCCTTATTGGGATTCGATGTGATGGCATTTGATGTCATTGAAACCTGGAAAACATTGTTTCCGCAAACCGGATTCATGGGCCGATTGTTTCCATCGCCAACCCTACCGAACGTATGGTATGACGCTTCACACAATGCCGAAGGATTCAATACGACCTTAGCATCATTGGCAGAAATGGGAATCACAAAACCGCTGGTTGTTTTTGGGGCATCCAACGACAAATCGCTTGCGCATGTAATTGAAAGCCGAAATAAGGTCGAACATTGGTATTTCTCTGAATTCAGCAATACGCGAAGTTACCGCACCTCTGAACTTAAGGATACCATTGCATCTTTGGGATTTGAAACGTATGAAATTTTTCAAGATGTGAATGACGCCATCCTCGAAGCGATAAACAAACGAAGTGAAGGGCAAGGCATTCTCGTTACTGGAAGTTTCTTTTTACTGAGTGATTGTAAAGAAATACAGCAGTTGATGCGCCATCAATTGGCCCAATGAATTACCTTTTTGGTGTCAAAAAAGTCTTCCTCGAAGTGGTTTTTTAAGGGATGTTCTACAATCTTTCCTTTAAGTCCTTTGAACTCATCGCTAAGGTCCCCGCCTTTTAGGTAAAGAATCCCAAAGGGAAACCCATCCTCGTCCTTGCCTTTCTTGATTTTATCTCTTACCCATTCCACAAAGACGGGCATGGCTGTAACCGCACGCGAAACCACAAAATCAAACATCCCAGGGATTTGTTCTGCCCTTGCATGATGACCTGTAACATTAGATAATCCCAAAGCTGAAGCAACTTCGTTAACGACTTTGATTTTTTTACCTATGGAATCTACCAATACGAATTCCGTTTCTGGAAAAAGGATGGCCAATGGAATCCCTGGAAATCCACCGCCTGTACCTACATCCAACACCTTCATGCCGGGTTTAAACCCATATACTTTTGCAATGCCAAGGGAATGGAGTACGTGGCGTTCATAAAAATTATCGGTGTCTTTCCGCGAGATGACATTGATTTGTTCATTCCAGAACCGATACAACGCTAACAATGCTTGGAATTGATGTCTTTGCTGTTCGCTTATATCTGGGAAGTAATGTACAATCCTGTCCACATCAAATGGTATCCCTGGTTTTTTCCATCATGTTTGCTAAGAAATCTCTTGCGCGAAACAATTGTGCTTTCACGGTTCCGAGTGGCAGATTTAATTCTACGGCAATTTCTTCGTAGCTCAATTCCTCAAAATATCTTTTTTCGACCAGTTCGCGGTACCTCGGCTTCAGTTTGCTTACCAATAAGCGCATGTGTAAGACCTTTTGATCGTAGATCAAGGATTCCTCTGGGTTATTTACGTTTGCTTTCGCATCAATGCGCATGGTTCCCCCATTGGAGGTTTGAATGCCGCTGTCCATAGATAAAACATGAACTCTTTTCTTTCGGATGAAATCGATGCAATTGTTTGAAGCAATTTTAAACAACCAGGTACTGAAGGCAAAGCTAGGGGAATATTGATCGATTCTGTTAAACGCTTTTCCAAAGGCCTCCAAGGTTAAATCCTCCGCATCATCTGCGTTTTTTACCATTTTCAGCATCATATAATAAATCGATTCTCGGTAACGATCCATCAGCTCCGCATAAGCAGATTGCTCGCCTTTTTTTGCGGCTTCAACAAGAATATAATCCTTTTGAGCTTTTTCAGATAAGTGTTCGGTCGTTACCATTTATTTTTCGGTTTTCTTAATTGCGTTACATAAACCACTGGAATCGAAATCGCGTACATTAAATCCCAAAAAGGAAAAAACAAAGCGAGTCCTTTTTCATCCAATTTTACCATTGCTTTTCCTTGTATCCACCATTTTAGCAAAAGGATAAAAACCATGGCTGGGCATGAAAATATCCAATTTTCATCCAACAACGACAAAATAACAAAGGAAACGTGGAGTAAAAACAAGCTCATCGGATATATTCCTAACAACGCTTTTTTGAAAACCTTGTAATTACCCGCTGTTGTATAATGTCTTGCCTTTTGATGCAACCAATCTTTTAATGATTTTTGCGCACCAGAGGGACAAAAGGAATTGGGGTGTATCTGAATTTTTGCTTGGGTTTTGTTCGCTGCATCTTGGACAAACAAGTCATCATCACCTGAAGAGATGTGGCTGTGGGCGTTAAATCCATTCACCGAATTGTACACCTTTCTTGAATATGCGATGTTGCGTCCCACGCCCATATATGGAATGTTAGCCAGCGCAAAGGAAAAATAATTCATTCCAATCCATGTGGCATCGAAACGAAAACACCTGTTTAGAAATCCTTTTTCCTTGAAAAGAGGTCCAAAGCCCAACACCAATTCATGGGAATCAGAAAAGGAGGAGGCCATTAAACGCAACCAATCTGTAGAGGCGGGCCTACAATCGGCATCGGTAAAAAGAAAATGGTCATACTGCGCTTGTTCAATCCCCACAGACAGAGGGTATTTTTTTCCATGCAGCTGGGCGCTGTAGTCATTCAACTCAATCAAACGAAGGTTGGTGTGGGAGGATTGAAATTTTTCAACGACTTGTTTACTCTCATCTTGAGAATGGTTGTTGACAATGATGATTTCGAATGTGGGATAGGATTGCTTTAGCAACATCGGAAGAAGAACAGATAGGTTTTCTTGCTCGTTCCGTGCCGCAACGATGATGCTTACTGAGGGCGTGAAAGGTGAAGTGTTTGCTTTGGATTTATAAAAGGCAAGCCTTCCAAAAAGCAATGTCACGAACAAGAATTGAATGAAAAAAGTAGTGACAAAAAGGATTTGAGACCCGGTTACCAACCAATTTGGTGCATCTAAAATCCACATGAGGTCTAGTTTTATACAAAGATGGGGGTGGTTTACAAATAGCAGTATCTTTACGCCGGGTATTTATTAACATTGTTATGCACTTTGAAAAAATTCTAACGGACACACAAAGCAAGGCGCGACTGGGCAGGTTGCATACAGACCATGGAATGATTGAAACGCCCATTTTTATGCCTGTAGGTACGGCAGGAAGTGTTAAAGCGGTTCATCAACAAGAATTAAGGGAAGACATTAATGCACAAATCATTCTTGGGAACACGTATCATTTATATTTGAGACCTGGCATTGAGGTTTTGGAAAAAGCGGGTGGACTTCACCAGTTTATGAATTGGGAGCGCCCCATCCTTACAGACAGCGGAGGGTATCAGGTGTATTCCCTAGCGGGTACGCGAAAAATCATGGAGGACGGGGTACGTTTTCAATCCCATTTGGATGGCAGTTACCATTTGTTCACGCCAGAATTTGCCATCGACATTCAACGAAGCATTGGTGCAGATATCATTATGGCCTTTGATGAGTGTACACCTTACCCCTGTGATTACACGTATGCAAAAGAATCCTTGAAATTGACCCACAATTGGTTAAAGCGATGCTTTACCCGCATGGATGAAACCGAGCCAAAATATGGGTATAACCAGACTTTGTTTCCAATTGTTCAAGGCAGTGTTTATAAAGATTTGAGGACTGAATCCGCAGAATTTATGTCTGATTTTGGTGACGTTGGCATTGCCATAGGAGGATTGTCCGTTGGTGAACCCGAAGATGAGCTCTATGCCATGACCGACATTGTCACCGACATCTTACCGAAGGAAAAGGCACGCTATCTTATGGGGGTTGGTACACCATGGAATCTCCTCGAATGCATTGCTTTGGGAATCGATATGTTCGATTGTGTAATGCCAAGTCGAAATGCGCGACACGGGATGCTCTATACCTGGGAAGGAACCATCAACATCAAAAATGAAAAATGGGCAATGGATTTTAGTCCGCTTCAAGAAAACAGCACGGTTTGGGTGGATCGCGTATATTCAAAAGCCTATTTAAGACATTTGATCAAATGTCAAGAAATTTTAGGATTTCAAATCGCAACCATTCACAATTTGTCCTTTTACCTCGAACTAATGACGGCCGCAAGGAAGCACATTGCCGAGGGTGATTTTATGGAATGGAAAAATACCGTGGTTAAAAAGCTTTCTCAAAGATTGTAATGCTGAAGATTCTCGATAAATACATCATCCGTAAATTCCTAAGCACTTTTTTTTTCATGCTTGGAATCATCATGTTGTTTGCAATGGTGTTCGATGTTTCAGAAAAACTCAGTGAGTTCATTTCCAACAAAGCGCCCGTTTCAGCGATTATCTTTGAATACTATGTAAGTTTTTTACTTTTCCACGGGAACATGTTTTCTTCGATGATTGTTTTTATTTCGGTCATCTGGTTTACGGCGAAGATGGCACAAGACACGGAGATCATTCCGATGTGGTTCTCAGGAAAGCCCATTACAAGGTTTCTTCGACCTTACATGATTTCAGCGACCGTGCTCATGGTCCTTTCCTTGTTGCTGAATCATTTTATTGTCCCCACTGCGAACAAGCTTAGGCTGGGGTTTGAGGAAAAATATTACCGGGATGTGATGATGGTTGAAAATTACCATGCAGATTATCCTGGGAACAAATCAGTTTATTTTTCAAATTATACGAACGAAGAAGGTAGGGTCACGAACTTTGTGTTTCAAGAATGGAGCGACACTAATCAACCGGTGTTTTTTCTAAAGGCGGATGAGGCTTACAACTTACCGGGCACCCACAGCTGGAAATTAAAGCAGGTGTATTTTAAAACCTTTGATTTCCCAAAAGGTAAATTAACATTTCGGGCAAAAATGGACACGACCTTAGATTTTTCCATGGGAGAGATGGCCCAGCGAGAGAATGTAGCGGAAACCATGACGTATTTCGAGTTGAAATCCATGATTGCACGAGAGAAAATCAAAGGATCAGACCGCGTTCCCTATTACGAGATTGAGATGTACCAACGCACATCCTATCCCTTTGCGACCTATATACTCACGATCATTGGTGTTTCGGTCGCTTCCAGAAAAAAACGGGGTGGCATTGGGGTAAACATTGCCATTGGGTTAGGCTTTGTGTTTATCTATATTTTCGCAATGAAAATCATGGCAGTTGCTGCGCTGAACGTTGGACTCCCTGCATACATTGCGGTATGGATACCAAATTTCTTATTTGGATTGGTTGCCCTGGTTCTGTTTCGAACCTCTCAAAAATAGCGTAATACGCTTCAATGAAGTTCTTTTCTTATTTCAAGATTTCGCCGTTGGCATCCATTTGAATTTCCTTATGTTTACAGCCTTTTTTCAATTCGATTTCAAAATATCTTCCCTTCATCACATGTTCAACTTCTTCTATTTCTACCAATTTATACTTTGGATAGGACTTTTGAACAAGTTGTGAAATCCTCAAGGGCAACGTTTCAATAGACATAGCGATTTCTGTTTCTTGCCACTTCCCATTTTCACCAAAGACAGCGGAAGTTTCCTTTCCATTCATCACAAAATCAGCTTCCCATAATTCACCCTCTTTTTCCCATATCACATTTGACGAAACCGTAAAACGTTCTTGAAATGCAATCAAAACCTCATTGGGAGGCGTTTCAGCAAATGCAGAGGAGACTGCTATGAACATTCCAAGGGTAAAGGCTAAATTTTTCATCATTTAAATTTTATTAGAATTACTTATTTGTACAAGGTCCTCTTAACAGCCTTAATCACACGATCCACATTGGGAAGCGCTTCATCAATTAAGGTTGGAGAAAAAGCAAAAGGGGTATCTGTTTGGGTCACTCGTTCTACGGGCGCATCTAAGAAATCAAACGCATAGCGTTGCAAGTGGTAGGCAATTTCTGAAGAGATGCTCGCCAAAGGCCAAGATTCTTCAACGATTACACAACGGTTGGTTTTTCTCACTGATTCCACCACTGTTTTGTAATCCAGCGGGCGAATTGTTCTCAAATCAATGATTTCAACACTGATGTTTTCTTTTGCCAATTCTTCCGCAGCGGCTTGAGCCACTTTAATGATTTTTCCAAAAGACACAATGGTAACATCGGTCCCTTTTCTTATGACATTTGCAACCCCAATTGGAATGATAAATTCTCCTTCGGGAACTTCCCCTTTTTCACCGTACATTTTTTCAGATTCAAGAAAAACGACTGGATCCTCATCGCGAATGGCGGCTTTCAACAATCCTTTGGCATCCGCAGGATTTGAGGGTGTGATTACCTTTAAACCAGGTACATGTGCATAGAACGCTTCAAAACTTTGCGAGTGGGTTGCAGCGAGCTGTCCGGCTGTTCCGTTTCCTCCTCGAAATACGATGGGACAATGGTATTGACCACCTGACATCTGAAGCATTTTTGCGGCTGAATTTATAATTTGATCCGCGGCCAAGATGGCAAAATTCCACGTCATGAATTCAACTATGGGACGAAGGCCATTCATGGAAGCACCTACGGCAATTCCTGTAAAACCAAGTTCAGCAATTGGCGTATCGATCACCCTTTTGGGACCAAACTCATCCAACATTCCTTGCGAAACTTTGTAGGCTCCATTGTATTCTGCCACTTCTTCACCCAAGAGAAACACACTGTGGTCTCTTCTCATTTCTTCAGACATTGCCTCTCTGAGGGCTTCGCGAAATTGAAGTACTTTCATTTGATAAAAATTTGAATGCGCGTAAAGTTAATAATCTATTGACAAAATTCCGCAATTATGCAGCCTTTAATCGATTGAGTTTTGTCTTATTAAATGCAGCCATTGCATAGGCTTCATCCACATGAAATTTCTTTTTCTGGCTTGAGGGAAGTTCATACATAGCTTCCATGAAAATGGCTTCACAAATGGAACGTAAGCCCCTTGCTCCCAATTTCAATTCAATCGCTTTGTCGACGATAAAATCCAGGACTTTTTGGTCAAAGGTGAGTGTGATGCCATCGAGTTCAAAAACGCGGACAAACTGTTTCATCAGGGCATTTTTGGGTTCTGTTAGGATTCTTCTCAAGGCCTTTTTATCCAAGGGCTCCAAATAACTCAACACAGGAAACCTTCCTATTAACTCTGGAATCAAGCCAAACCCGCGCAAGTCTGCAGGAGAAATGTATTGAAGCAGTTCATTTTGTTCCACCTTATCATCGGAGCCATTTCTAAATCCAATGATGTTTTTATTGATGCGGGTGGCGATTAAATTCTCGATGCCGTCGAAGGCTCCACCACAGATAAAGAGAATGTTTTTTGTATCAACGGGAATCATTTTTTGATCCGGATGCTTTCTTCCACCTTGGGGCGGCACATTTACAATGGTACCTTCAAGTAATTTCAATAGCGCTTGTTGTACACCTTCGCCTGAAACATCTCTTGTAATGGAAGGATTGTCACTTTTACGTGCAATTTTATCAATTTCGTCAATAAAAACGATGCCTTTTTGGGCTTTGTCTACGTTGTAATCTGCGCCTTGAAGCAAACGTGTTAGGATGCTCTCAACGTCTTCACCGACATACCCCGCTTCTGTCAGCACAGTCGCATCTACGATGCAAAACGGTACCTTAAGCAATCGAGCAATGGTTTTGGCAAGTAAAGTCTTTCCGGTACCTGTACGACCTACCAAAATGATGTTAGACTTTTCAATTTCTACTTCATTCGCATCGTTTTGGTCCAATAAGCGCTTGTAGTGGTTGTACACAGCGACACTCAGTACTTTCTTTGCAGCATCTTGTCCAATGACGTATTCATCGACCTTGGCTTTAAGTTCTTTGGGTTTTAGGGGATTGATTTCGACCCCTTCCTCCACGGCTTTGTGGACCGTATTTTTACTTTCTTCGGTGATGATTCGATTCGCTTGCACGACGCAAGATTCACAAATGTGACCAGAAATACCGGCGATAAGAATAGAAGGTTCGGCGACTTTTTTACCGCAAAACGAACATTCGGAAATAACTTTAGGCATGTTATTTTGGATTTCTCAACAACACCTCATCAACCATCCCATAAGCTTTCGCTTCTTCTGAAGTCATCCAATAATCACGGTCTGAATCTCCCCAAACTTTTTCATAATCTTGTTTAGAATGTTTCGCGATGATGTCGTACAATTCTTTTTTCAACTTTTGAATTTCTCTCGCGGTGATTTCGATGTCAGAGGCTTGTCCTTGTGCGCCCCCAAGCGGTTGGTGAATCATCACACGTGAATGCTTTAATGCACTTCGTTTTCCTTCCGCACCTGCACACAAAAGAACCGCTCCCATGGACGCTGCCATCCCTGTACAAATGGTTGCCACATCTGGACGAATGTATTGCATGGTGTCATAGATACCCAATCCTGCATAAACAGATCCTCCTGGCGAATTAAGGTAAATTTGAATGTCTTTTTTCGCATCTGCGGATTCCAAGAACAATAACTGTGCATTGATGATGTTGGCAACTTGGTCGTTGATTCCAGTCCCTAAAAAAATGATTCTATCCATCATTAAGCGTGAAAAGACGTCCATTTGTGTCATGTTCAACGGTCGTTCCTCGATAATATACGGGGTTAAGGAAGATTCAATGTAATGGTCCACCACCATACTGTTAAGACCCATGTGCATCGTCGCAAACTTTTTAAACTCTTTTCCGTCAATCATTTTTGAATATTTTATTTTTCAAAATTAACCAAAAGCATTGATTGGATACGCATTTGCCTTCGTATTTTTATACAAAATGAAAAGTCCCCATTTAATTTGCAATTCCCGCGTCCTCTTCTCTCCTTTAAACTGGGGAATGGGACATGTGGGAAGGTCGATTCCACTCTTGCAGCAATTGATAAAACAGGGCAATACAGTGTTCATTGCTTGTAACGAAGACCAAAAAATCTTTTACCGATGCTACTTTGATTCGATTCCATTTATCGACCATGCTGGGTACGCTTTTCAATTTAAACACTCAGGATTTTCGAAAATAAAGTTTCTAACAACCCTCCCAACCCTGGTTTCCCAACATTTGAAAGAATTAAAAGAGGTGAAAAAATGGGTTCATGCACATCAAATCGACTTTGTGATTTCCGACCAACGGTATGGGTTTCGGTGTTCATCGTGTACATCTGTCATTGTTACCCATCAAGCAACGCTTCCCTTGCCCAGAACTTACTTCCCATTGCAAGTCCTTAACACGTATTTACTAAAGAAATTCGATGTCTGCTGGATTGTTGACGATGCTTCAAATGCTACTGCTGGAAAACTTTCAAAAACCAAGCTTAAAAATGCGCATTTCATTGGTATGTTGTCGCGGTTTAAGGGAAGACAAATCAGAGAAAAAAAGGACAGTAAAATACTTTTATTGAACGGTCCCAAAGAATTTCATCCGCTCCTATTGGACACCTTCCTTTCAAAGCACCCACAGATTGACACCCTCATTGGCGATGTACTGAATCCAACCATTGAAAGCATGCATATGATTAGGTCAAACGACTGGACGGCGATTGATAAAGCGATGGAATCGGCTAAAAAGATTTACAGTTTTTGTGGCTATTCGACGAAGATGGATGTTTTCTTCTTGGGATGTGAATGGGAGTGCATTCCTACGCCTGGGCAATGGGAACAAGAGTATCTATACAGCCTAAAAACAAAAAAGCCCCAATAAAGGGGCTTTTACTATTTCTATAAGGTCTTATTTCACAACAGAAGTGAAGCTTGGGTCTGCCATGAATTTAATGAACTCACGGTCTTTACCAGCTTTCTCAGCATATTTTGCATTTTTCGCGATGGCTGATTTAAGGTTGCTAACCACTGCATCTACACCAGAATTACTTCTTGCAGCGATGATTGCTTTTAGGTAGTAGCCATCTGCAGATTCTTTATCTGAACTTGCTGCCAATGTTTTGCTTGCATCATCTAATTTGGTACTTAAAACTTGCGCCAATGCTTTGTTAAAAGAAGCATTCGTTCCAAAAGAAGTAACCGCAGTTGAATATTTTCCTTCAAGTACCATGATGATGGCATTATTGTATGCTACTTCAGCGCTTTTGTCTTTTACTTGGCCTAAAAGTTTTTTGGCACCTTTACGGTCACTTTGAGACATAAGGACACCTGCCAAATTGTTTTTAGAATAGTTATTGTCTTTAAGGTTCAACGCTTTCTCCAAGTTCGTTTTGGCTTTGCTTGTATTGTTCAACATAAAAGCTGCTGCTCCTGCATTGTTAAATGCCCTTGAATCTTCTGGATAAGCCATGGTAGCCGCATCGTAAATTTTAGCTCTTTCGTTGATGTCTTTTACAAGGGTTCCTGCGGTAAAGATCAACTCATCCGCTGACATTGCAGAAGGATTTGACATTGCTTTTGATTTTAATTCATCGTCTGATAAACCTTGCTCTGTGTAGTTTACAGTCACAATGGAACGACGGATTTTAGGGAAAACATCTTTTTCCAATTGGCTAAATGTTTTTCCAAGGTCCTTCATTTGCGCTTCTCTTTGTTTCGGATCGTTGGTCATGGTTAACACACGTAGAAACAAATCTTTGTCCGCTTGGCTAATGGTTGCTGTACGGTTCAACTGCTCTTTAAATCCTTCAAAATCCTCACCCATACCATTCGTAACATATACATTAGAATCTGCAAGGATGGTAAGTTTTTGTTTTTTCATCAGTTCCATAAATGCTGTACGACCTGATTTAGATCTTGCAGCGGAAAGGTTCCCGTTGAAATCTTCTTCACCATCTGGGGATGCATATCCCTTAACGTCGATGGAATTAATTTTAATTTTTGGATTTGATTGTGCTGCGATTACCCAATTTACTAAATCTGTGATGTCTTTGTCTTTCAATTCTGTTGGACGAAGGTCAGATTTTCCTTTAAGGTAGTTGATTTCAGCAGAAACTGTTTTTTCAAATGACCTTTGGATTTCATTGGTTTCGAAAAGCATTTTGAAATTCGTTTGAACCAAAAGCGGTGTAATGATGGTTGCATCGGCCAATTTAGCCTCTGGAAGTGCATCTTTTTCTTTGGTTCCTTTGAAGATTTTCCCTGTGATTTTTAAATCCGTTGCTTCCATTGATGGATTGTAGGCAACAACATCTGTAAACGTTGCGGTTCCACCTGGTTTGAACGTAATAGACTGGCCATTACCGGTAGCTTTTTCACCTTGAATTTTCCAAGTTTCCAATTTTGTATCCCCTAAAACCGGAGTTACTTCAACACTTACTTTCTTTTTAATTCCTTTTGGTGGAATGTTAACGGTAACAGAGATTGCTACGCTGTCTCCATGCATTTCCAAAGGATTTGGGGTTGTGTTATACGTAAGGTCTTTCAATTGATCACAACTAACACTTACAAGCGCAACCGAAGCGATCAAAGACAAAAAGGTAAAGTTTTTCAAATTCATAGCAGGTTTAATTTAATTTGACGCACAAATGTAAAAATTTTATTTAACAATTCACAACGCGATGCAGATGATGTTACAATCCTTTTGAAACAAGCTCAAGCAGAGGAAGATAGACAAATTTCCGTTGGTTCCACATGGGATGAGGAACGGTTATTTCGGAATCTGAATAAGACAATTGATTGAAAAAAAGAATGTCTATGTCGATCGTTCGGTCCGAATGCTTTCCAAAATTAGTTTTCGTGTCACGTCCTAATTTCTTTTCAATGGCTTGGGTTTGCGTTAACAGCGATTTCAAATCGAGCGGAGAGGTAAGCTTAAGGCATAAGTTACAAAATGAATGTTCTGAAACGAATCCTTCCGCTTCTGAATAAAAGAAAGATGAAACCGCCACGGTTTCTCCGACGAAATCATTGAGCATGGCGATTGCTTTTTGCAGGGTCTCTTCACGGTTTCCAAGGTTGGCACCCAAACTAAGGAAGATTACATTTTGTTGTTCCATCGGAAAGATTGGATAAAAGCATCCAAATCGAGTTTCAAGTAATCCAAGGTAGGTCTTAAGCTGTCGTAGTTAGGCCGACAATTTAGCAATACTTCACCCCGAATAAAATGAGAAGTAGAATCGGTGAGGTAGAATTGGTAGTTGGTCGCTACATTGCCTTTTAAAATAAAGAAAGTGCCGAATTTTCTGTTCGCAGGATCCATTATTTGTTCAAAGTCAATCCTGTCCGCTTTAATTTTATGTTCATCGACCAGGTCGTTTGCGTCGTTTATTAAATTCGCCAGGGTATCCATGTGGTCGAAGCGCCGAGAATACAATAACAGCGTACCATTGATCAATCCAAGGTCAATTTCTTGAAAACCAAAGGCCTTGTCTGAAAGGTTGCGTTTAACATTAAACAACTTAGAAAGTTGCACTTGGTAATTCATTACGGGATTTTTCACATTGACCTCATAATAGTCATGTGCTGGAAAATCTGTTTTTAGGTAACAAGGTGGTTTTGGAACAGGGGGATTGTTTTCGCAAGCACAGCAGAAGAGCATCAAGCAAATTCCTAATCCTGCGAACTTAAAATTTCGACTTTTATCCATTTTATTCTTCTTTTATCTGAGGACTCCACGCTTAATTTCACATTACTATGAACGATAAACTCCTTGTTTTTCAATATCCTTCCTGACCTTTCCACAATAAATCCACCTAAAGTCTCAGAAGCGCCTTTGTCATTTTCAAACGCATCGCCATCTATGTCTATCACCTTGTAAAAATCCTTCAACGCTGTCCTGCCTTCAAAGAGAAAATTTTTATCGTCCAATCTTTTAAATTCGATGTCTTCTTCGTCATACTCATCGGTAATGTCTCCAACGATTTCTTCTAATATATCCTCCAAAGTAACAATTCCGTTTGCACCCCCATATTCGTCGACCACAATGGCCATGTGCATTTTAATGGTTCGAAATTCTTGTAAAAGGTCGTCGATTTTCTTGTTTTCAGGAACGAAAAAGGGTTCGCGCAACAAGGATTTCCAATCAAAATCTTCTGTTTGACCAAGAAATGGAAGGAGGTCTTTAATGTAAATGATGCCAACGATGTTGTCGGAAGTTTCTTTGTAAACCGGAATCCTTGAATATCCTGCGTCAATCACAAAGCGAATAACTTCATTGAATTTCAAATCTTCGGAAATCGCTGCTACCTCAATACGTGGGGTCATGATTTGATCCGCTTCGGTTTTCCCAAACTTAACAATCCCTTCCAAAAGTTTATGCTCATCCTCGGAGGTACTTTCTTCCTTGGTAATGGCAATGGCGTATTCAAGTTCGTCGGAGGAAATTTGGATGGATTTCTTACCCATTTTCCCTATAAAAGATGAGCCATTGAGCAGTAGCCATTTCAACCAAGAGATCGGGGGCATTCTGCGAACGTAATTCATTGGCAAGGCCATTACACGCGCAACTTTCATGGCATTTCCCGCACCATAAATTTTAGGAATTACTTCTCCCGTAATAAGAATCATCAACGTAATTCCGAAAACCTCTACCAAAAACTTGGTGGTTTCCGACTTGCCAACCATTACATCGTCGAGGATCATGGTGGATAAAATAACGATGCCGACGTTTACAAAATTGATTGAAATAAGCAGAAGTGCAATCAATTCACGGGGATTGGAAAGCAAATCAAGAATGATTTTGGAAACCTTTGAATCTTCGGCTTTCAGTTTGTCTTTTTCCGCTGGATTCAAAGAGAAGAAGGCAGATTCTGAACTGGTGGTAATGGCAGCAAGCAGCAAGAGTAAAACGATTACAACACTGTAAATGGTGTCTGCTGGAATCCAGTGTAGGTTGCTAAAAAAAGAGGATGTGGGATCGGGGGGGTCAGGCATAATTTAAATCAAAAAGGTACATTGTCGTCTGGCTTCGAATCAAAATTCGTGAGGGTAGACGATGGGTTTGAAACTTCTTTCTGGTAAGGTACTTCGGTTTTTGTTTCGCGTTCAGTCTTGGAAAGCAGTGTCAATTCATCTGCAACAACTTCCGTTGTATATCGAGCATTTCCTTCTTTATCTTGCCAGCTTCTTTTTCTTAATTTTCCTTCGATGTATACCTGGCTGCCTTTGTGAAGGTATTTTCCCGCAATCTCTGCGAGCCCTCTCCAACAAACGATGTCATGCCAATCGGTATTCTCCTTTTTTTCGCCGGTTTGCCTATCCGTGTAGGATTCCGAGGTCGCCAAAGGAAAGGATGCCACGACACTTCCATTTTCTAAATGCCTTACTTCAGGGTCTTTACCTAAATTTCCAATTAAAATTACTTTGTTTACGCTACCCATGTTTATGCTGTATAAAGCCCTCTAATGTACTATTTTTTTCTTTTGGGACTTTTTTTCGATTTGGAGACGGGTTGATTCTTTGAAATTTCAATACACTCTTCAAAAGTCAAATCTGCTGGAACACTTGTTTTAGGCAGTTTATAGTTTTCCTTGCCTATTTTAAGGTAAGCGCCATATCTTCCGTTTAAAAGAAAAACATCTGCTTGCTCAGGGAAGGATTTGATTACTTTTTCGGCATCGGATTTCTTTTTTTCTTCCACAATTTCGATGGCACGTTCAAGGGTGATTTCCATCGGGTCTTCATCCTTTGGAATGGACGCGAAGGTTTTTCCCAATTGAACATAAGGTCCAAACTTACCGATGTTCACTCGAAGCATTTCGCCCGAAAACTCTCCAAACACACGCGGCATTTTGAAAAGATCCATGGCTTCTTCCAAGGTGATGTTTGTAATGGACTGGTCCTTCATTAAAGATGCAAACAATGGTTTTTCGCCATCCACTTGTTCATCCCCAATTTGAATCATTGCACCATATCTCCCCATGCGTGCTATGACTTTCCTGCCTGACTTTGGATCCTCTCCCAAGGCCCTTTCTCCAGTAGCCCTTCCGCTGTTTTCTAAGGTTTCTTCTACATTGGCATGAAATGGTTTGTAAAAGGTTCCAAGCATGTCACTCCAAACCAAATTCTTGTTGGCAATTTTATCAAACGACTCTTCTACCTGCGCCGTAAATTGATAATCCATGATGGCTGCAAAATGTTCCACAAGAAAATTGGTCACCACGATGCCAATGTCAGTTGGAATCAAACGGTTTTTATCGGTCCCAACCGTCTCGGTTAGCGTTGTAACGGTTGTATTTTCCGGCGTCCATTGAATCTGTGCATACGCCCTTTCTTTGCCTTCTGATTCCTTTTTCATTACATAATTTCGCTTTTGGATCGTCGAAATCGTGGGTGCATAGGTGGAAGGTCGGCCAATCCCAAGCTCTTCCATTTTCTTTACCAAACTCGCCTCTGTGTAACGAGCAGGTCCACGTGTAAATCGCTGAGTAGCTTTCGCTTCCTTCAAGGCGATGGCTTCACCTGCCGCAACTTTTGGCAACAATTCGAACGTTTCATCTTCCTCATCCATATTGGTTACGGAATAAGCTTTCAAGAAACCATCAAACAAAATCACTTCACCTTTCGATACAAAATCCAATCCTTGCGGTGCGCCTGCCAAGGTGATGATGGTGCGTTCTAAATTTGCTTTCGCCATTTGACTGGCAAGGGTTCTTTTTCTAATTAAATCGTACAACCTTTGTTCTTCGCGCTCTTCGGAAACCATTTCCACCGAAAATTCTGTTGGACGTATGGCCTCATGTGCCTCTTGAGCAGATGCAGATTTCGTAGCGTATTTGGTAGGTTTGGAATACTCAGCACCGAAACGCGAGGTAATTTCAGCTTCCGCTTGTGCCAACGCTGTTTCTGATAAGTTGGTGGAGTCTGTTCGCATGTAGGTGATGTGACCTCCTTCATACAGTTTTTGGGCAACCGACATGGTCCTTGAGACGGAGAAACCTAATTTTAACGACGCCTCTTGCTGCAATGTGGAGGTTGTAAAAGGTGCAGAAGGACTGCGGGTAAAAGGTTTTTTCTCCACAGAGGACACCTGAAAAGTCGATGCGTTTAATCCAGAGACAAACGTATTGGCCTCATTTTCATCAGCCAATTGTTTACTCAATTCAGCTTTAAAATTTCCATTTGTTGCCGAGAATTGTCCAACTACCTTGAAAAAACTTTCGGATTCAAATTTAGAAATCTCTAGTTCCTTCTCAACTATTAAGCGAACGGCTACGGATTGTACCCTTCCTGCGGAAAGACTTGGTTTTACTTTTCGCCACAAAACGGGGGACAATTCAAAACCAACGATTCTGTCTAAAATTCTTCTTGCCTGCTGTGCATCTACTAAACCGATGTTTATTTTTCGTGGATTTTCAATGGCTTTAAGTACCGCTCCTTTGGTGATTTCATTAAAAGTAATTCGCTTCGTAGTCTCATCTTTTAAATTCAAAGCTTCGAACAAATGCCAAGATATTGCCTCTCCCTCACGGTCCTCATCCGTTGCCAGCCAAACCATTTCGGCAGCCTTTGCAAGTTTTTTGAGTTCGTTAACGATCTGTTTTTTGTCCTCTGAAACTTCATAGACAGGTTGAAAAGCATTTTCAATTTCAATCGACAACCCACGCTTAGAAAGGTCTCGCACATGGCCAAAACTGGATTTAACGATAAAGTCCGAACCAAGATAGGATTCAATGGTTTTGGCTTTCGCAGGGGACTCAACAATGACAAGGTTTTTGGACATAGGTTTTGAATTTCGTTACAAATTTATAACTAAAACAATGCAAAAACCGCCTTTCCCAATTAAGTAATTTCAAGACCCCTATATTTAACCTATGGTTAATTTAATTAAAAAGACACAAGTGATTTTAAAACATTTTTTTCGGACTGACATTTTGACACTCTTTACTTTTCGGTAAATTTGTACCATGAATTCTATAAACACACCCAAAGAGTTATTGGACGATGCACGGCAAGGTGAAGTGCTTCAAATGGAAGCTACGGGTACCATACCCGGAAACAAAAAGCTGTTTTTGGAGAGCTATGGTTGCCAAATGAATTTTTCTGACAGCGAGGTGGTTGCCGCAATTTTAAGTGAAAGCGGATATACCACTACACGAAATATACAAGAAGCAGATTTGGTCTTACTAAATACCTGTTCGATTCGAGAAAATGCAGAGACCCGGGTTAGAAATCGACTGACAGAGTTCAAACATAAAAAAGCGGAAAACCCAAACCTGGTCGTGGGAATTTTAGGATGTATGGCCGAACGCTTGAAGAAAAATCTGTTAGAAGAAGAAAAATTAGTGGACTTGGTTGCTGGACCTGATGCCTATCGGGATTTACCAAATTTAATTGCTGAAGTGGGTACAGGACAAAAAGCAGTAAACGTTTTATTGTCTAGAGAGGAGACCTACGCGGACATCTCTCCTGTTCGCTTGGATCAAGGAGGTATTTCTGCTTTTGTTACCATCATGAGAGGCTGCGACAACATGTGCTCTTTCTGTGTTGTGCCATTTACGCGTGGCAGAGAACGCTCCAGAGATCCCAAATCCATTGTCAAGGAATGTGAAGAATTGTTCGCTTTGGGATACCGTGAGGTCACCTTGTTGGGTCAAAACGTAGACAGTTACCGATGGAATATGAGCGCCAAAGGAGAAATCAAAATAGAAAATGAACCCACCTTAAATTTTGCAAACTTATTGGAAAACGTCGCCCTTGTTTCTCCACTGCTACGTGTTCGGTTTAGCACCTCTCATCCAAAAGACATGACCGATGAAGTCCTTGAAATGATTGCCAAACACGAGAACATTTGCAATTACATTCACTTGCCTGTACAGTCTGGAAACACCAAAGTATTGGAAAGAATGAACAGAGGGTATTCGAGGGAATGGTACCTTGAACGCATTTCGGCCATTCACAAAATCATTCCGGATTGCGCCCTATCCACCGACATTATCACAGGGTTTTGCGATGAATCTCCGGAGGAACATCAAGATACATTATCCCTAATGGATTCAGTGGTCTTCGACTATGCGTACATGTTCAAGTACTCCGAAAGACCAAAAACCTTAGCGGAACGAAAATTTGAGGACAACGTGCCAGAGGGAACCAAAGGAAATCGCCTCAACGAAATCATTGAAAAACAAAATGCGCATAGCTTGAAAAGAAACCAAGACCAAATTGGAAAAACCTTTGAGATTTTGGTTGAGGGTCCATCCAAAAGATCAGACGCGCAATTTTGTGGACGAAATTCGAGAAACAACATGGTTATCTTCGATAAGAAAAATGCGCAAAAAGGATCATACATTTCAGTAAAAATAACCCACTGTACCCAAGCTACCCTTTTCGGTGAAATTGTAGCATAAACGACCTTAAAATGAACCTTCAACAAGTCAAACAACGTTTCGGGATCGTTGGAAATTCCCTTCAGCTCAACCGCGCACTTGAAATTGCCATTCAAGTGGCTCCTACAGACATTTCAATCTTGGTTACAGGCGAAAGTGGGACAGGAAAGGAAATCATTCCCCAAGTCATTCACCATTTAAGTGCCCGAAAACATAAAGAATACATTGCCGTCAACTGTGGCGCCATTCCCGAAGGAACGATCGACTCAGAATTGTTTGGCCACGAAAAAGGCAGCTTTACAGGGGCTGCAGGTAGCCGTCAAGGTTACTTCGAGGTGGCGAATGGAGGCACAATCTTTTTGGACGAGGTCGCGGAATTACCCATGCAAACCCAAGTGCGATTGCTTAGGGTGTTGGAAACAGGAGAATTTATTCGTGTTGGAGCTTCGAAGGCAATAAAAACAAATGTTCGGGTGGTCGCTGCAACCAATGAAAACATGCAGAAAGCCATCGCCAGCGGTAAATTCAGGGAAGACCTCTACTACCGATTGAATACCATACCCATTCAACTGCCCGCTTTGCGTGAACGAGGAGAGGACATTCATTTGATATTTAGAAAATTCGCCGTCGATTTTGCAGATAAATACAGAATGCCCGGCATAAAACTTACGCAGGAAGCCATTGAAGTATTGAACTCCTTCGAATGGCCAGGGAACATCCGCCAATTGAAAAACATGGTAGAGCAAATCAGTGTGATTGAAACCAAAAGGGAAATTGATGCGGAACTGCTCAAACAATATTTACCTGTTTTGAATCCCAAAACCCCTGCTTTGATAGAGGAAAAAGACTCAATTTCCGAGCGAGAATTGATGTACAAGTTTTTGTTCGACATGAAAAAGGACCTCACCGACCTAAAAAAATTGGTGGTGGATTTATTGGCACAATCGGGAAGTTTTCACCTCTCCCCTGACCAAAATGATGTTTTAAGTAAGATGTATCATGATTTCGGGAACCTTCCCAACCCAAACAGAAGTCTTGCGCCCCACGTTCCAGAAGAAGACAACCTCTCCATACCTTCACAAGAAGAATCTTTTGTCGCACATGAGGACTATGAAGAATCGCTATCTTTGGAAGAAAGAGAAAAAGAATTGATCATCAAGGCGTTGGAAAAACACCGCGGAAAAAGAAAGTACGCGGCGTTAGAATTGGGAATTTCTGAACGTACTTTGTATCGAAAAATCAAAGAATACGAACTTCTTTCATTATGAGGTATTTGAGCATTTTAAGTCTGGTTTTTTTACTTTGCGGATGTTGGCCAAGCAGCGTGGGGTTTACGGATACGGGAGGAATGCCAGAGGAATGGAAAACCTTTCACATAATTACCTTGCAAAACAATGCGCCAACTTGTCCCTTGAATTACCCAGCAGCGCTTACTGAGGCGATAAAAGATGGCATTCAAAACAATACAAGACTTGGTTTGGCGACAAAAAACACGGATGCACAAGTCCAAATGGAAGGGATGATTCAAGGATATTCCGTTTCTCCCATTGCCCTGCAAAACGGGGACAATGCGGCAAAAAACAGGCTCACCCTAACCGTACAGTTTACCATCAATACCACGGTTCCAAAAGCCGATCAAATGCAATTTAACATTACTCGCTTCGCGGATTTTGATGCCACAACCAACTTAGCGTCCGTTGAATCAGAACTTTTGACAACCCTAAACGAACAAATGGTTCAAGACATTATTAACAAATTAATGAGTAACTGGTGACTTGGAATAAATCAAACATCAATAATTTAAGCCTTTACCCCGAATTAATCGGTCAACAAGACATCGCGCAACTCAAGTCGTTATCAGAGGAATATCCTTATGCCGGTTTGTTTTCACTGGCCTATTTGGAAGCATTGCACTTACATCAAGACATTCGCTTGGAATCCGAACTGTTAAAACATGCCTTTAAGATTTCTAATCGAGAAAAACTCTTTCACATACTCTCAAACCCCATCCCAGAAAAAACCATTGACGTAGAACCCGACCTTGAAATCCCTACCGAAACAATTTCTGAGGAAGATTCTTCGGTTTTAGAGGATGAAGCGGACGTAATGCCTGCATTAGAACCTGAAATTGAAATTCCAACAGAAACAATTTCCAGCCAAGAAGGAACGGTCTTAAACAACGAAGAGGAAAAAGTACTTTCAGCAGAACCTGAAATTGAAATTCCAACAGAAATCATTCCCATCGAAATTGCGCCACTGCCCAAAGTAAAGGTGACCGAAGCACCTGATAATGGTTCAATAACACTGTCCAAACCCGATCCGTTGGAGGAACTCATTCAATCCGCAGTGGTTTCTGCAAAATTTACTGCTGAGTTTTTCGCCCAACAAGAACCTCAAGTGACAACAGCGCCTCCGATCGAGAAACTAGCTTCCCAACCCACAGAACCTGAAACCAAAGCTGAAACAAGTATAACTTCAAAATCCTTTTCTGGGTGGCTCAATGCCAACAAGGAAACTACACAGGTTATCAACCCGGTTTCGATTCAGACTGAAAAAGTACAGACGGCATTTTATTCGCCTCAAAAGAAAGCCAAGGAAAGCGTAGACAGTGATCGTGTACCGGTGAGTGAAACCCTGGCAAAAATCTTTGTGCTCCAAGGGAATTATCCCAAAGCGATACAAGTTTATGAACAATTAATTTTGTCTATTCCCGAAAAAAAGACTTACTTTGCAACCCAAATTAAGAAACTCAATAAAAAAACAAATTCATGATAGAAACCATTTTATCTGTATTGATTACCCTAGCAAGTATCTTACTTATCTTGGTTGTATTCGTTCAAAATCCAAAAGGAGGCGGCTTGAGTACTGACTTTGGAAGCTCAACCCAATTGGGTGGCGTAAAACAAACCAATGAATTTATCGATAAATTAACCTGGGGTTTGGCAGCTACCATCGTTGCGTGTAGCATCGTCATCACCTTACAACAACCTAGTACGGATAATTCAAATCCAAAAACCCCTGAAGCCCAAGAAACTTCAAATGCGCCTGCAGGTCAAAAAGGCCAACAAAATCAAAATACGCCAGGTCAATAAGCTTACTTAACATTTTATGAGTGTCAGTATGTCATTACATGCTGACACTTTTTTTTGTTTTCAAGAAATTCTGTCGCACTATTTACCTTGGTATAAATTTGGAAGCATCATAAAAAATTAATTTTAATACTATAATTATGTCAGTAAACTTTAAACCATTGGCGGATCGAGTTCTGGTAGAACCGGCACCCGTAGAACAAAAAACAGCAAGTGGAATTATCATTCCTGATACGGCAAAAGAGAAACCCTTGAAAGGCACCATTATTCAAGCTGGATTGGGGAAAAAAGACGAACCGATGATTGTGAAGGTAGGAGACCAAGTGCTTTTTGGTCAATACGCTGGTACTGAAATTAAATTGGAAGGCAAAACCTTCTTAATCATGAGAGAATCTGATATTTACGGAATTTTATAATTTTTAAAAACAACAAAAATGGCAAAGGATATTTTATTTGATGTAGAAGCAAGGGAAAAACTTAAAAGCGGTGTGGATGCTTTGGCAAATGCAGTAAAGGTTACCCTTGGACCCAAAGGCAGAAATGTAGTCATCGGGAAAAAATTTGGCGCACCCCAAGTCACCAAAGATGGTGTGACGGTAGCCAAAGAAATCGAACTTAAAGACCCAATGGAAAACATGGGTGCGCAAATGGTAAAGGAAGTAGCTTCAAAAACAGCAGACATCGCTGGAGACGGCACAACCACAGCTACTGTACTTGCTCAAGCAATCATTACAGCAGGATTGAAAAATGTAGCTGCAGGCGCAAATCCAATGGACTTAAAAAGAGGAATTGACAAAGCGGTTATTGAAGTCGTTAAGTCACTCAAACTTCTTTCCAAAGAAGTCGGGACCGACGCATCCAAAATTGAACAAATTGCAACCATTTCTGCAAACAACGACGAAACCATCGGCAAGTTAATTTCAGAAGCCATGAAAGTGGTTGGAAACGATGGTGTAATTACCGTTGAAGAAGCAAAAGGTACTGAAACCGAAGTTAAAACGGTTGAAGGTATGCAATTCGACAGAGGGTACCTTTCACCGTATTTTGTTACCAATACTGACAAAATGGTAACCGAAATGGAGAACCCACTCATCTTAATCACAGAAAAGAAAATTTCAAGTATGAAAGACCTTCTTCCTATTTTGGAACCTGTTGTTCAAGCTGGAAAAGGATTGGTAATCATTGCAGAAGATGTGGACGGAGAAGCCCTTGGAACGTTGGTCGTTAACAGGTTAAGAGGTTCATTGAAAGTAGCGGCCGTAAAAGCTCCTGGATTTGGAGACCGAAGAAAAGCAATGTTAGAAGACATCGCAATTTTAACGGGTGGACAAGTGATTTCGGAAGAACGTGGAATGACCTTGGAAAACGTTACCATGGATATGTTAGGATCTGCTCAAAAAATTGAAATCGATAAAGACAACACAACGATAATCAACGGAAAAGGAAGCAAAGAAGACATCCAAGCACGCGTTGGACAAATCAGGGCTCAAATCGAAACCACTACTTCTGATTACGACCGTGAGAAACTTCAAGAAAGATTGGCGAAATTAGCCGGTGGGGTTGCCGTACTTTATGTTGGTGCGCCAACTGAAGTGGAAATGAAAGAGAAGAAAGACCGTGTTGACGACGCCTTGGCCGCAACCCGCGCAGCGGTTGAAGAAGGAATTGTTCCTGGTGGAGGTGTAGCTTTGCTTAGGGCCATTGAATCACTTGAGCATTTAATTGGCTTGAATGAAGATGAAAACACAGGTATCGCCATTGTAAAAAGAGCCGCTGAAGAACCTTTACGTCAAATCATCGCGAATGCAGGTGGAGAGGGAGCTGTGATTGTACAAAAAGTACGTGAAGGAAAAGACGACTTTGGATACAATGCACGTACCGATAAATTTGAGTATTTATACGCTGCTGGTGTAATTGACCCTACGAAGGTGACAAGAATTGCAGTTGAAAATGCTGCTTCCATTGCCTCTATGCTACTGACCACAGAATGTGTCATCGTTGACCAACCTGAGGAGCCAGGCGCAGGCGGAATGGGCGGAATGGGTGGTGGAATGCCCGGAATGATGTAATTACAGGGTCCTCGGACCCTTTCTCGTTTCTCTTTTACCGATTACGGATAGAGAGAAATGGCTATATACGGTCCCGCTTCGGCGGGACTTTTTTTTTATTAACCCGTACAAAAAATGTTAAGTTCAAACTTAATTGAGGAAAGTTGGACTTTGAAATTATGCATTGTTTATTTTTGTACCAAAATTCAATATGGAGAAGATTACCAAATATATATTTTCAATGAAAATGATGTCATTGGGGCTTCTCATTTTCCTTGTAGCCATAGGCCTTGCAACGTTCATAGAATCCATTCACGGCGTACAAGCAGCAAAAATCATGGTCTACAATGCAAAATGGTTTACCATACTCTTGGTTTACCTAAGCCTAAACTTGATAGCAAACATCTTCGCGCATCGAATGTGGAGAAAAGAAAAGATTGCGATGTTTAGTTTTCACTTGGCTTTCATCATCATTATGTTAGGCGCTGCCGTAACGAGATATACCGGTTATGAAGGAGTGATGGTCATTCGAGAAGGAAAAGAATCAAATTTCATACATACCGCTGAACCTAAGTTGCTGGTTTCTACCACCAACCAAAGTGACGTTCAAATTGCCGCGTTTCCAGCTTTCTTAGCAGATTGGGATTGGGTGAACAATGATTTTTCACACACCATTGGCGTTGGCGTCAATGAAGTTGAAGTCTCCTATGTAGATTTTCAATCCGCTGTAGTAGACACCGTCGTATTTAATAGAAAATATTCCTCTTCTGTCTTGGACATCGTAGTTGGACAAATGCAATCAAATTATGTAGGTGAAGGTGAAATTTTCATGGCCGGAACTTTACCGATTGCCTACCAAAAACCGATGAATTCACCTGGCGTTTTAATAAAATCAACCAAAGGACAACACTTAATAAAATGTGATGTTCCATTGCGTTACCTGCCAATGACAAGAATGGCCGAGGCCAGACGAACAGGTGCACCCATTCCCGATACTGCATACCAGATGGTTCCAATGAACCGTTGGGTTGAACTTAAAACGAAAACACTTTATCAATCCGGGAACAATCAGTTTGTGTTAAAAAACATCTTTGCCAATGCGAAAAAAACCTTTGTCAAAGCAAAAATCAAAAGCATGGGCGCAGATTACTTAACGGTAAAAGTAACTTCCGGAAAGGATTCAAAAGTGGTGAGGTTACAAGGGGGAATGAATGTATTACCTGTTCCTGAATTCCTAACCGTGAACGGCGTGCAGGTGCAGTTGGAATATGGCGCCATCCGCAAACCCATCCCTTTTTCCGTGGCATGTCGCGACTTCATCTTGGCCAAATACCCTGGTTCTGAATCTCCTTCATCTTTTGAAAGTTACCTCACGATCATCGATAACAAAAACCATTACAAAAGCAATCGCCATATCTTCATGAACCATGTTACGGATTACAATGGATACCGCTTTTTTCAATCCGCCTATGAATTAGATAACCCGGCTACGCCCGAAAACGAAGAAGCCACGAAATTGAGTGTGAACCATGATTCATGGGGAACCAATCTTACCTATTTGGGATATTTACTCATGGCCATTGGGATGTTGCTGTCTTTGTTCGCTCCCAAAGGAAGATTTCGTGAGTTGAATTCAAAAATTAATAAACTAAAGACTTTGTCATTGCCCATGCTCTTTCTGCTTTTGGGTAATCCACTTTTTGGAAACAACAACCCACCTGATTACTCAAAAATTCACCGTGAAATAAACGCGGAACATTCCGAGCTCTTTGCGCGCGTTTTGGTACAAGATGACAGGGGAAGAATCATTCCTTTCCATACCTTGGCAGACCAATTGCTTCGTAAAACGTATGGCACAAACAGCTACAAGGGACTCGATGCCGTTCAAGTTGTTTTAGGAATGCACATGTATTCCAAATACTGGGAAAACCAACCCATGATTTCTGTACCGAAGGCCGTTAGGGAAAGGTTGAAATTAAAAAAATACTGTTCTTTCAGGGATCTTTTGGACGTCCACAACAATTATAAATTCCTTGAACTTTATCAGAAAACGCACAAAAAAGCTGAAAAGGAACAAGATGAATTCGAGAAGAAACTGATCAAACTAACCGAGCGATTTGAAGTTTTTCAAGGGATATTGTCCTGGCAATACATGAAGATTGTTCCCAAAAAAGATGACCCTGGAAACAAGTGGTATGTGCCCTTAAGCATGGAAATTATGGGAGCTGATTCTATTTCTTCCATTGTCACCTTGAAATACCTAACCGCCATTGACCAAGCGGCACAATCTGGAAATTATAAGGATGCAAACCAATTGCTTCCAAAAATCAAAGAAATTCAGCGTAAAATCGGATCGAAAGTAGTTCCATCAGAGAAAAAAGTATCCTTTGAGATTTCGTACAATAAGATGATGATTTTCAAAAAGGTCTTCAACGGATACATCTTGATTGGGCTTATGCTCATGTTGATTTACCTGTTGTCCGTATTCTGGAGTCCAACCGCGAAATTCCAAAAGGTGCTAAAAATCGGTCGCAAAGGTTTGCTAATCTTGACTGCCGGCTTCTTTGTTTACCATGGCATTGGATTGGGTTTCCGATGGTATATCTCCGGCCACGCTCCGTGGAGTAATGGTTATGAAGCCATTCTATTCATTGCTTGGGTTACCGTACTTGCCGGTTGGGTTTTCATCCGGAAAATTGAAGTAGTTATGTCGGGCGCATTGATTTTAGCGGCCATGATGCTTTTTGTATCTGAGTTGAATTTACTGGATCCAGAAATCACACCGTTGGTTCCCGTACTCAAATCTTATTGGTTAATGATTCACGTAGCAATCATTACGGGAAGCTATGGTTTCTTAGGCTTATCGTTCATTTTAGGGCTTTTAAACCTGGTGCTGTACTTGTTCCGAAGCCAAAAAAATGGGGTGCGTCTAAGCAGTCAAATTGCGCAAATCACCCACACGAGTGAAATGACCATGACCGTTGGAACGTTTATGTTGACTATTGGAACCTTTTTAGGTGGTGTTTGGGCGAACGAATCTTGGGGAAGATATTGGGGATGGGATCCAAAGGAAACCTGGGCATTGGTCTCTATTTTAGTGTACGCAATCATTCTTCATTTTAGGTTTATTCCAAAGTTAAAAGGGATGTTTGCTTTTAACATTGCATCCTTTTGGGGATATTCCGCCATATTGTTTACGTATTTCGGAGTGAATTTCATGTTGGTTGGGTTGCATTCTTATGCCCAAGGAGATGGTTTGGCTAGTTTTCCAAATTGGTTGATTTACACCATTGTCGTTTTCTTCGTGTTGAGTATATTGGCTGGCATCCGAAACTGGAGGTATACCAAAGCAAATTAATCGATGGCATTGGAACCCTCTAAAATTGTTTTTGAAGACAATCATTTAATAGTAATCAACAAAGCGCCTTCAGACATTGTACAAGGTGATAAAACCGGGGATGTTACGTTACCCGATGAAATTAAGCAGTACCTAAAGGAAAAATACAACAAACCTGGAAATGTTTTCTGCGGCGTTATACACCGATTAGACCGTCCCACCAGTGGAATTGTATTGTTCGCAAAGACAGGAAAAGCTTTGGAACGAATGAATGCGCAATTCAGGGACAAAACCATTTCGAAAACCTACGTCGCTTTGGTCGAAGGAAAAACAGATCCAGAAGGAACCTTGGTTCATTTTTTAAAAAAGAACGAAAAACAAAACAAGAGTTATGTGGTGAGTGAGAAAGATGGGAAGGAAGCTCGGTTGAAGTACAAAGCCATTGCATTCTATAATTTTTACACCCTGGTTGAAATTGAATTAGAAACGGGACGTCATCACCAAATACGATGTCAATTTGCGAAAATCGGACACATGGTGAAGGGTGATGTGAAGTACGGTGCAAAACGTAGCAATTCCGACGGTTCAATTTGTCTGCATGCGAAAACCTTAAAATTCTTTCATCCAACGACAAAAGAATTGCATGAATTGCAAGTGGAACCTCCGAAAAACGAAAATTGGATACAAAAAAAAGGCCCCGAAGGGCCTTAATCATTGAATGTTCTTAATTAGTTGTTGGTTGGTGCACCAGAATTGTTAACTGGAACCCCAGACTCAGGTGCAGGACCTACTTCTCCTTTGATGCGAATCACTTTCTCTGGTTCGTTGATTGCGTTTGAAGAAATGGTAACGCTTTTGTTGATAGGACCAGAACGTTTTGTATCATATTTCACACGAATGGTTCCTTTTGCACCTGGTGCAATTGGTTCTTTCGGCCATTCAGGAACGGTACAACCGCAAGATCCTTTCGCATTTGAAATGATCAATGGCTCGTTACCTGTATTGGTGAAATCAAATGTACAATATGGCTCGCCATCGTATTTGATGTTACCATAATCATGAACTTCCTTGTTGAAGGAAATTTTAGCACCTTTTTCAATTTGGGCACTCACTTGGTTCATTGCAACCGCAACAAACATTACGCTTAAAGCAAAAATTAATTTTTTCATAGTATAGATTTTTTTATGACTGTAACAAAGTTAATACGAGATTTTGGCTTCTGAGAATTTTAACACAACATTAACAGCAAACTATTTCGCTCGTTTTTTCATGTTGTAAGCAGAAAATTCAAATAAATCCATTTCAAGGTGTGCCAAACGATTACGGATGTCTTTTTTCTTTTGAGCGGAGAAATTCACGTCTTTTAAAAGCATATTGTAATATTTACGGACCATCGCGGTATCTCGAGGCTCGATAAAAACATCATAAGTGGACGCATTGCTCTCCAAAATGAAATCTCGGTTTTTATACGATGGAAATTTTTCCAAAAGGGTATCGCCATACGCAACAGATTTTCGAAAAGCTCCCATGTCACTGTATTTGATTAAAACCTTAAAGAGACAATCCGCAGCATACGGATCTTCGGGATAATTTCTGTAATAATTTGTAAGCCTATTGATTAATTCTATTTGACTTAAGCTTACTTGGGCAGGTGAAGCTTTAACATTTTGAAATTGCATTAAGGAATCCTCCATTTCTTTGATCTTATCCTTGAGAGAATCCCGAGAGATTTTTACTTGTGACCCTTTTTCCGAAGCATTGGAACCACAAGATACCAAATAGGTCCCTAGCAAAATAACGATCATTATCGCAGCTTGTCTCATCTTTTAAATTTTGGAAATTTCATTTTATACTCAATGTCTATCAATCCTTCCGTGATGTTTTTCAATCTTTTTTGAATCAATTTCTTTTTCAATGGGCTAATGAGATCCGTAAAAAGTACCCCTTCAATGTGGTCGTATTCATGTTGAATGATGCGAGCCGCATAACCATTGTACGTTTCTTCTCGAAAATTCCAATCTTGGTCGTAGTAACTAACCTTAACTTCTTCCTTCCTTTGGACCATTTCGCGAATCTTTGGAATGGAAAGACATCCCTCTTGAAACGCCCACGTTTCGCCACTTTCACTCTCGATGATTGGATTGATAAAAACCTGGTTAAAAGATTCAATTCCTACCGCTCTTGGGTCTGGCTCCTCCCCTTCTTCATCTGCAAAAGGTTTTCCGTCTACGATAAACAAGCGAATGTTCTTTCCGATTTGAGGTGCAGCGAGGCCTACGCCTTTTGCGTTGTACATGGTTTCGTACATGTTCGCAATCAAATCATTTAATTCGGGATAATCTCGATCTATTTCTTCTGATGATTTTTTCAGATTGGGATCTCCATATGCTACGATGGGTAAAATCATAATTTTATATCAAGTACAAAAATACATTCCTTTTCTTTAATCCGCTAAATGCGCCAAATAATCTTGCAGTAAAATGGCCGCGCTGATTTTATCCACCAAACCTTTGTTTTTCAAATCTTTTTTCTTTCCGGCTAAAAATATGGCTTGACTTGCGCGCTTTGATGTATACTGCTCATTTTGCAAGTAAATCGGGATGTTTACAAACTGTTTTTCGATGGCTTCCTTCAAGTACAATACATTTTGGGTAACATCGGTAAAAGTTCCATCCAAAGACAAAGGGTATCCCAACACGATGCCATCGATTTTGTACTGTACTACCAAACTTTCCAGTCGCTGCATCAATTTTTCGGAGGCTACCATTTCCAAGGGGGATGCAATCATTTTCAGATCATCTGTCAACGCCAAGCCGGTTCTTTTCAAACCAAAATCAATTCCAAGTAAAATTCCCATCAAAACAAAGGTAAATGGAATTTTGAAAGTGCGGGCTTCAAATGAAATCATTGATATATTCTTTATATTTGCAAAGAATTTTCATCTGTTCTTATGTGTAATTTCATTCGTAGCATCATCTGCTTTTGTATTGTAGTTCTTTTGGTGGGTTGCCAAAACCAGAATAGGAAACGTTTGTCTTTCGACAATACAGAAATACCCGATGCGTCCAAATATGAAAAAGTTTTTTCCGATCAAGACCAATACGATTCCTTGGTTAAGAAAATTGATTCCTCAAAAGAATTTAAGGAAGTATACAGTTTGGAATATGGCGACAAAAAGGGAAACAGGTGCATGGTTACCGGTCTTTTAAATTCTAAAAACTCTGTAGTAAAACTTATGCTGGAAGAGTCTCGAACGGATGGGGTTAATCTGGTCACAGATTTTTATTTTTCTGGCAAAAGCATGTTTTTTGCGCGACAAAGGGTCACTGATTTCAATAAAGATTCCATGGGATTTGGCGAAGTTTTTTCCTATTTCGGGACGAACAAAAAAATCATCTATTCAGCTTCGAAGTTGGCCAATTCTGAAGCAGAATTGACAGATACAAAAGCGTTATACGTCAAAAAAGTAGACTTTGACCCTGCGAAAGCACTTTCCATCATTAACCAAAAGGGTCCATTTGAGACCAGGTTTCAAGGATCGATCGATACAGAAGCGTATACGTTCATTATTGTAGGTACCTCTGGAAAAAACGGTCAAAATTCTGCGTTGGCGTATAATAAAAACTATCCTTTGGCAGAAACAATGGCAAAAAACGAGTCGAAATATTTGAATAAAAAGTTAAGAATCGATTTTACGAAAGTCACCGAAGCGAACAATTTCTCATACCAAGGGTTAACAGGTATCAAGTTAATTCAAGAATAGCATTTTCATGAAACAAACCATACGGATCCTCCTAGCCCTTTTCATAGGTATGAATGTGCTTCATGCGCAAACCATTTCAATCACGGGGACCGTATTTGATTCCACAGGTACAACATCGTTGTCAAAGGCTTCTGTATCCTTGGTGAGACTCAACGACTCTCTTCTCATAGATTTTATGCGTTCCGATACGGGTGGGAATTTCAAATTCAATGCCCCCATGGATTCTTTTTATTTACTGGTTGAACACCCGCAGTTTGACCCTAAAATCATGTATATTTTCGGGAATCCCAGCGACCCTGAAGTTACCATTCCCATGATTCGGATGGGCATTAAGGTAAAGGATCTTGCCGAAGTCATTGTTAAAGGAAATCGCAACCGGGTTTATTACAAAGGGGATACCTTGGTATATGTTGCTGACAGCTTTAAGGTCTCCGAAAATGCAGTGGTTGAAGACTTGTTAAAGAAATTGCCAGGGATAAAAATTGATGAAAACGGACAAATAACTTCACAAGGAAGGGAGATCAGTCAGGTATTGGTGGATGGGGATGAGTTCTTTGGAACAGACCCAACCATTGCGACCAAAAACCTAAGCGCAAAAGGCGTGGAGTCTGTACAGATTTATGAAAAGAAACAACAAGACAATGCCACTGGAACAGATGAGAAAATACAAGTAATGGACTTGAAATTGAAAGAGGATGCAAAAAAAGGTTATTTCGGAAAAGCCACCTTGGCATCAGACGCCGGGATCATCGGTAATCCAACTTCACAACTTCCATTTTACGAAGGTGAATTGCTTTTCAATCGTTTTGATAAAAAACAAAAATTCTCTGTGTTCTTGCTAACATCAAATACACCAAAATCCAATTTCAAATGGGGAGACATGAACAAATTTGGATTGGAAAACGAAAGAGAGGGCAGCGGGATGAACATGTGGGACCAGAGTGCTGTGCGGACCAATTCAGGCATTCCTCAAACCACAAAGGCAGGTATTTACTACAATAACAAAATTGGAAAAACAGGAAAGGTTGGATTTAACTACAGTTTCAGTGAAAACAAACTCAATGCGACCCAAAGCAGTTTATCTCAGTATTTCCTTTCGGATACTTCCTATTACACGAAGGATTCTGTATCCAATGTTTCGAAGAACATCTCACATAAACTGAATTTTAGTTATGCAACGGCTATAGATTCATTGACGTTTTTCGACATCAAACCAACATTTAGTTACGACATCGCTACGACAGAAAACAACACCAATAATGCTTTTAAAACCGAAGATTTCATCCCTACCTTCTCAACGAATGTCGCCAACAAAAATGAATCAAAAGGTTACAATCTTCGGGTAGAAAGCACCCTTAAAAGACTTTTCAAAAAACCAAGAAGGGAAATTGAATTGAAATACATTTTAAACAAAACAGACAATGCTACCGACGGTTCTTTGATTACAGAATCTATTTTTGGTGCCACATCGGTCACGGTGGATCAGAAAAAACAAAATGACAATGGGAACACCTTAAATTATGGCATTCTAACTTACCGTGAGCCCCTTTCAGCAAAATGGAAAGTACAAGTTGAATACTACTTAGAATTTGGAAGTTCTTACCAAGACAGAAAAACCTATGACAAAGGCACAGGGGATTATGCCACTGAGGTAGCCCTCTTTAGCAATGAATTTCAGAATGTTAGGACCCAACATAGGGGAACCACTTCCCTAATTTATGAATCGAGTAAACATGTTTTCAGTGCGGGGGTTGGTTTTCGAAACATACAACTGGACAACAACAATTTAATCAGCGACACCAACATCTTCCAAAACTTCAACAATGTACTGCCTCGAATGAGTTACAATTACAAACCTTCGATGGGAACCCGACTCAACTTAACCTATTTCACGAAGTCGGACCAACCTTCCATGAATGACATTCAACCGGTTCAAGACAATACAAATCCAAACCGAATTAAAATTGGAAATGCGAATTTATCACCAAATTATGCGCACAATTTGAACTTTCAATTTAACAAGTGGGAAGCGATGACTGGAAGATATGTATGGACAGGAATCAATTCAAGTTATACGAACAACGCGTTTGCATCAAACACTTTTTATGACACCTTGGGGAGAACGGTTTCTAATACCATTAATGTGGATGGAAATGTCTTTGCAAACTTTTACGCAGGGGTTGGACTTCCCGTATTTAATAGAAAACTTGACATCAATCCGAGCTTAGACGGTTCCATTGTTCGTTATACCAACCAAATCAACAATACGCAAAACATTACTTTCAACCCAACCTTGGGTGGAGGGTTGGACCTTGAATTAAAATTTGATTCAATTGAAGTTTCTGTATCTCAAAAATACACCTACTCCAGTCCAAAAAGCACTTTTTCATCCATCTCGAATACACCTTATTCCACCCAAGTATATGGAGCAGAATTTAAGTGGACCTTGCCTTTCCATTTTAAATTTACTGCAGACGCGAAATATACCATCAATTCACAACGGGCTTCAGGTTTCAATCGAAACATTATGGTTGTAAATGCGGAAATCCAAAAGGCATTTTTGTCCACTGAAAATTTGTTGCTTTCCATTAACGCCTACGATTTGTTCAATCAAAATTTGAATTTACAGCGGCAGGTGAATGGGAACATTATCACTGACAACTACACTCGGGTAATTACGCGGTATTTCTTACTGCGCTTGACCTATCGTTTCAATAAAAACAAAACCAAGGAAGATGACTTTGAAGGCTGGCATTAGATCGTATATTTTGCTTTTATTCCTCCTGTTGGAAGGCATCAGTTTTGGTCAATTTTACAATTCCGGAACCATTTACTACACGCGTCGCACCAATTTGTTGAAAAAATACACCGACCAGCGGATGCGAAGATTTGTCAACGAAGACAACAAAATTAAGAACGATAAATTTTCTTTAACCTTCAACGACACGGTTTCCGTTTTCAAAAGCATCCCTTCGAATACGCCAGATGAAATGGCTTGGCTCACCAGTAAAAATGAATATTATCAGTACTTAACTCAAAAAAAACAAGTCTCCATCCTTTCATTTTTCGGTACCCAAGTTTATGTGAGTGACAGCTTGCCCGAACGAAAATGGAAACTTACAGAGAACAAAAGAAACATTTGCGGATTCGATTGTCGCAAAGCCATTTATCAAAAAGATGATTCTACGCGCATTTATGCGTGGTATGCCCCAAACATAATCCCTTCCATTGGTCCTGAAGGATTTTGTGGTTTACCCGGTGTGATCATGGGCATCGCCACCGAAGATGGAGGCATCATTTATTTTGCTGACAAAGTCGACTTTTCAACGGTTCCTTTGGGTCAATCCCTGATCCTTGACAGCGGAAAGAACAAGTTATATACCTTAAAAGAATTGAAAGCAAAACTGGAAAAAGACTATGGAAATCAGCCTTGGGGAAAGCGTGTATTTGACGATTTGTTTCGATGGCTGTAAACTAATTACTAACCACAAGTACACATGAAAGGAATCATTTTAGCAGGAGGTTCAGGCACGAGGTTGCACCCACTTACCTTGGCCGTTTCAAAACAACTGATGCCCATTTACGACAAGCCGATGATCTATTATCCACTTGGCATTCTGATGGACGCAGGCATCCGAGAAATTCTAATCATTTCTACGCCCCACGACCTTCCCCATTTTGAAAAACTGCTAGGGGATGGAAAGGCTTTGGGGTGCGAATTCAGTTACGCCGTTCAAGAAATTCCAAATGGATTGGCCCAGGCCTTTGTCATCGGCGAAGAATTTATTGGGAAAGATAAAGTCGCCCTGATTTTAGGAGATAATATTTTTTATGGAAACGGATTGGATCATTTGCTAAAAGAAAACTGTGACCCAGAGGGCGGTGTTGTTTTTGCCTACCATGTGAGCGACCCAGAACGCTATGGCGTAGTTGAATTTGACGAAGAAATGACAGCCATTTCGATTGAAGAAAAACCAAAAAACCCAAAGTCAAATTATGCAGTTCCAGGGTTGTATTTTTATGACAATTCAGTGATTGAAATCGCGAAAAATCTTAAGCCTTCGGCGAGAGGAGAATATGAGATCACTGATGTGAATGCCTCCTACCTATCCAAAGGGGATTTGAAAGTGGCTATTTTGGACCGAGGCACAGCGTGGTTAGACACAGGTACCTTTAATTCCTTGATGCAGGCAAGTCAATTTGTTCAAGTCATCGAGGAGCGTCAAGGACTAAAAATCGGTTGCATCGAAGAAATTGCCTATCGAAATGGATTTATTGATGATGAAGCACTCATGGAAATCGCAAAACCATTGGTGAAAAGTGGGTATGGCACATACCTTATGAATTTAATAAAAGTCAAATGAGTTTTCAGGAGAAAAACATAGCTTTCATTGAGGAAAAGATTGCTGGCGTACAATTTCCAACACAGCCTGAGAATTTATACGATCCCCTGCGTTATTTTTTGACTTTAGGTGGCAAACGCATTCGTCCCTTGCTTACCTTGTTGGCCGGTGAAATTTGTGGGGTATCCAAAGAAAATAGCATTCATGCTGGCTTGGCCATTGAGTGGTTTCACAACTTTTCGTTGATACATGACGACATCATGGACCATGCGCCCTTGAGAAGGAAACTTCCAACCATCCATGAGAAATGGAATTCAAACATTGCCATTTTATCTGGGGATGTATTGCTGATGCATGCGTTCGAACAAATTAATGTCTATCCGCCTGAAACCTATAAAAAGCTAAGTTCTTATCTCGTTAAGACTTCGATTGAGGTTTGTATTGGGCAACAGATGGACATGGATTTTGAGCGAGAAGATCACATTGACGAAGCAGCATACATAGAAATGATTAGGTTAAAAACTTCGGTTTTACTTGGTTGTGCTTGTGCTTTTGGAGGCATCCTTGCAGAGAAAGAGCAAGAAACGGTTGATCTTTTGTATGTTTTTGGAGAACAACTTGGCATAACCTTCCAGATTCAAGATGATTTGTTAGATGCTTTTGGGGATCCAGAAAAATTTGGCAAGCAAATCGGGGGGGATATCTTGTGCGACAAAAAGACGCTTTTGGTCACAGCATTTGAAGCACTTTCCAACGAAAGTCAAAAGGAAAGCTATAAAAATCTTAAACTGGAAGTAGACCCGGCGACCAAAATAGAAAAAATTAAAAGTTTGTTTACATCCTGCGGGGTAATTGAATATTGCCAAGCCACCCAAAAAAAATACCATTCCCAAGCGGAACAAACTTTAGCCACGCTATCTAATACGCTTGACACTGCAGAATTGCAATCTCTCTTGGACTATTTATTTTCGCGTGAAACGTAAATAAAAAGTATTAAAAATCTTATTGCAATTATAATCCCGAATGCTTAGATTTGTCCTTAGAATTAACTTAAAATTATATCATTATGAAAAAAGTCTACATTAGCTTTTTTGGTATGTTGGTAATTGGTGTTTCCGCAATGGCGCAAAAACACAATGCAACCGCGTTAACATCCAAAAAATTTGAATCGCTTGAAATTAAAGCACCCAAAGGAAACATCGCAACCACCAAAGGCATTACGCTTTGGTCTAATGATTTTTCGAACCCTGCACAATGGACACCTTCTAATTTTCCTGCCGGAACCCCTCCTCATACTACAGGTGATTGGGCCATTACGACAAACTTGAATGCTGTTCCTGTAACGGCTCTTAAGCCTGCTGGTTTTACAACAGCAGCAAATGGTTATGCTTTGATTAATTCGGATGCAGCCGGAGCCAATGCTACCCAAAATGCAAGAATCGTTTACAACCAAAATGTTGATTTAACAGGTCAACCCAATGTCTTGCTTATTTTCCAACAGTCTCACAGAAGGTTTATGGAAAACACTTATGTAGTGTATTCTACAAATGGTGGGAATTCATGGCAAGAAATCGAGGTGAACGCTACGATGGCCACCAATACAAACACAACCAACCCTGCAACGGTTCAATTGAATCTTTCCAACGAAATCGGTAACAAAGACAGTGTTCGTATCGGTTTTAAATATACAGGTGCTTATGATTGGTTCTGGGCAGTTGATGATGTTAAAATCACCACACCAGACGATTTTGATTTAGCTGTAACAGGTATCTACTGGGGTTCAACAGGATCTTGGGGAGCAAGATTGCCTTACTACCAAATACCTACTGCTCAAGTAACTGCGATTGACTTTTCTGGGATTGTAACAAACCTTGGTGCGCAAAATCAAACAGTAACCTTTGGACTTCAAGCAGGCGCATACTCTGGAAGTTCTGCTCCAATGATGATCAACGCTTTTGCATTTGATACAGTTCCTTGTACTGCTTCTTTCACACCTCCTGCTACGGTTGCAAATTACACTGTAAATGCTGGGGTACAATCTGCAAACATTGACGCAAATCCAGCGAACAATACCGTTACGAATGCAGCAACCATCGCAGTAAACCAAAACATCTATGCACGTGACTTAGACAACTTGGCAAGTGGTTCATTCAACCAAGGGATGGGTTTTGAAGTAGGGAACATCTTTGATATGTATGCTGGAGATGACCTTTCTGCCATTGATGTTTACATTCACCCAAATACAAATGTTGGAACCGAAATGTATGTTAAATTGTACTCTATTGACCCAGCAAACGGTAGTTTTGTTTATGTTGACGAGTCTGCCCCATACACGTTAACAGCAAACGAAATTGACGCATTGATTACCTTGCCTTTACAAGGAGGTGCATTTACGTTGAATGCAAACGAATCTTATTTGGTCGTTGCTGGTTCTAACGGAGACGGTGGTGCTACAGATGATTTAGTGGTAGGTACATGTGGTGTTTCTGAAGCGCAAACTTCATACTATTACGACATGACCAATACGACTTGGTACTACACAACCTCTACACCTATGGTAAGAATGAATTTCTCCAATGCAAACATTGCTGAGAATTCTTTATTGAATGCTTTTGAAGTGTATCCTAACCCTGCAAACGGAAATACTACCGTTTCAATTTCTGGAAACACAAACGGTTCGGTTGCTGTATCCATGATGGACATTTCAGGAAAAGTTGTTTACCAAAACACTTTAACTTCTTTGAATGGTACTTCTACGTTGACCGTAAATACTGAAAAATTAAGCAATGGTTTGTATACCGTAAACGTAATGTCTAACGGTGTTACTTCTACGAAAAAAGTAGTTGTTAAAAACTAAAAAATCTTTGTTACAAAGTGAAAAGAGGCTCAATTGAGCCTCTTTTTTTATACCTTTAAATTTGAATAACATTAATTTAATAAAATGAAAAAAATCTACCTATTTAGCGCTTTTGTACTTTTCGCTGGGCTTCTCTTGGCTCAAGGAAAAATCACAGATGTATCTTTAAAAAACAAATATGCCCAGTTTGAAACGGTGGCAAAAAAATCCGCAGGTCATACAGAAAAAGGCGTAACCATTTGGTCCAATGACTTTTCTAACGGCGCGAATTGGACTTACAACAACACATCTTCGCCTTATTTGGATTGGTGCATTACCACCGCAGCGGACACCATTCCAGTAACGGCGTTAAGCCCTGCCTTATTTACTACGGTGGGAAATGGTTTTGCGTTTATCAATTCGGATGCGCAGGGACAAAATGGAAATCAAAATGCAAACATGACCTACACAGGGATGATTGATTGCAGTGCATATCCAAATGTCAGTTTGGTATTCGAGCAATCCTATAGAACCTACAATGACACCCGAATTGTACGCATAAGTAACAACGGAGGAACTACTTGGACAGATTTCTTCATCACAGACGGTACAGAAGTGACCGCTCAGAACACAGCAAATCCCGACATCGCATCTGTAAATATTTCAGCAATTGCAGGGGGACATGACAGCGTAATGGTACGATTAAACTACCAAGGTAATTGGGGTTGGTACTGGGCAGTGGATGACATCAAAATCATTGAAACAGATCCCTACGATTTAAAACTTCGCAGCTTATCATGGGGTACCGATGGCGCTTTTGGGAAAAGATTGGCGTATTACCAAATTCCGACGGCACAAGTGGCTCCGATCAACTTTGGAGGCATTGCCCAAAACATTGGGGTTCAAAATATAGCGGATGTAATCTACACTGCCAACATAAATGCGGTATATTCAGGTCTCTCAAGTCCAACAGCGATTGCTGCAGGTACAGAAGACACGCTATGGTGTACAGCCACATTTACGCCAACGGCCACCGTTGCTTCACACGCGGTTCAAGTGAATGTAGGTTCAAGTCAAGTAGAAATTGATATGACGAACAACACCTTGGGTGACATCAATATTTCCGTTAACAATTACATTTATGCAAGAGACAAAGACGTCATAACGGGTGGATTGTATAACTCCGGACAAGGATTTGAAGCGGGACCTGCCTATGATATTTTTACAAATGCAACCCTTTATGGCATTGATGGGGTGATTTCTGCCACAGCCGCAGAAGGCGCAGAAATTTTTGCAAAATTATACTATGTAAACCCAACAAGTGGAAATTTTGATTTTGTCGATGAATCCCTTCCTTATGTACTTTTGGCAGCAGATTTAGGCCAAAAACATACCTTTGCTTTGCAAACGCCACAAGCCTTACTTGCTGGAGAAACCTATTTGGCAGTGGTTGGTTCTTATGGTGACGGTGGTGCCTCGAATGACCTAGTTGTAGCAGCAGCAGGTGGTGCGCCAGTATCTACGGTTTTCTATTACGACTATACGAACCAAACTTGGTACTATACCTCCTCTCAAGCTATGGTTCGAATGAACTTCGACCAAGCAGCAGGCATTTCAAACGCTGAAGGTATCCAAGCATTCCAACTCACACCGAATCCAGCGAAAAATGAGGTTACGCTAACCTTAACTGCAGCAAATATGGGTGAAGTTCGTATTTTGGACCTAACTGGTAAAGTGGTTCAGTCTACCACAATGAATGGTTTAAACACTACGCTTTCAACTGAAAACTTGGTAAATGGCGTTTATTTTGTAACCGTTTCAAATGGTAAAAATAGCACCTCACAAAAACTAATGATTCAAAAATAAGCACAGAACACATTTAAAAAGCCTTCCTTCGGGGAGGCTTTTTTTTTAGGTAATTTCTTGGAAATTGTTAACGCAATGCTTCCAATCGGCCACCGTACCCGGACGAACCAACTGTAAGGTTTGCATTCCAGCCAATGAGGCGGCTTGTAATTCTGCAACCACATCTGAGAGAAATAAAATTTCTCGAGGGTCGAAGTTTAATTTTTCGGCAATGATGGCATAGGTGCCATGGTCTTTTTTCATTCCCGTATGGGTATCAAAATTCGCTGTGAACAATGCATTCAAATCCCCTTCTTGTGAGTGGCCAAACAATAATTTCTGAGCAGGGACGGAACCCGATGAAAATACCGCCAAGCAGATGCCTTGGTCTTTCCATCGGATCAAGGAGGGTTTTACATCTGCATAGACATGGCCAAGAATTTCACCGCGTAGATAGCCTTGCTCCCATACCATTCCTTGAAACGACTTCAACACCGAGATTTTTCGATCTGCCAAAGACCATTCAATTAATTTCTGGATAAGCCCTTTGCTGTCTGTAATTCTTTGTTTTTCTTCCAAAAAGACGAGGTCTGAAGTTTCCTTCAAAACAGAGCTAAACGCATCTGATTGATTGGATTCCCAGTCCAATGCGTGGGCCCGAAAATAGGGAAACAACACCTCATAAACAAAAGACACGGAAGTGGTGGTTCCTTCAATGTCAGTTACAATGCAACGGATGTTTTGAAGAAAGCTCATTTCAAGAAATTTTTCTCAATTCCCGATTGGGTATACTCAGGAATCCAACCTGTTTCATCCATAAAAATACGAATGGTTTTCACGAAAGGATCCTCTGGGCCCGCATCAAACCAATGCTTTGTGCCTGCGGGAACGCTAATTAAGTCTCCCTTTTCACACAACACATTAAAAACAGGACTTCCTTCTATGTTAAACCAAAAATAGCCTTGCCCTTCGACAAAAAAACGAATTTCATCTTCGCTATGGGTATGTTCAGCGAGAAATTTGGCGCGAATCGCGGGATAATTCTCCGTTAATTTATGGATGGAAATGACATCTGCGGTAAGGTAACCACCTCGGTCCATAAAAGGTTTCAGGTCAGAAGCATAGGCCGCTAAGATTTCATTTTGCGTTGCTGAATCGTCAAAAACAACCGAGCAAGACCATTGGTCAAAATACACGTCAAGCTTACGTAGAAAATCCTTGATTTCTGCAGCATCGTGGATATTCACGTTCTTTTCTGGAATGGATAAAATGGCCATTTGTTTACCTATTGTTTAATTTCCAAAGACATTCACAAAGATAGTTGAAGGTTTCCAAATACCTTTTGGCTTCGAACAAGGAAGTTCCCCAAGCATAAAATCCATGCTTTTCAATCATGAACACCCCATATTTCAACTCCGGAAGTCTTTGGTGAATTTGGTCGCGAATGTCCTTCATGTCTTGGCTATTCTTCAAAATGGGTATGAGAATTTGGCCCTCATGGGTAGTCACCTTTCTAAGACCTTTTTGAATTTCAAATCCTTCAAACAGCATCGAGGATTGGTTTAAGGAGGACAGTAAAACAGGGTACAAGGAGTGGCTGTGCAAGATCACCTTGGTATCCGGAAAGAATTCGTAAAGCGCACAATGGATGTCTGTTTCAGCAGAGGCTTTCTGATCTGCGAATGGAGCTTGGGGTATACCCTTCTCATCAATTCTCAAAAAATCCGTTTCTTGAAAATACATTTTATCCACACTCGTTCGGGACACCCAAAGATTGTCTGATTGATCCTTGAAGGAATAATTGGTGGAGGTTGCGGGAGCGTTTCCTGCTGCGTTTAGAGAACGAATGACATCCGCAAAAACACGTGCTGTTAAAAACGTATCATCCATCACTGTGAAGGGATTAGGAATTCAGGGCTTCTTTTACACGTGAAGAAATCACTTTTCCATCTGCTTTACCTGCTAATTTTGCAGAAAGAATTCCCATCACTTTACCCATGTCTTGGGGTCCAGATGCCCCTACGGATTGAATGGCTGCTGCAATTTCCAAATCAATTTCTGCTTCTGTAAGTTGTTTCGGAAGAAAAGCTTCGATTACTTGCGCCTGCAACAATTCTTCTTCTGCCAATTCGGGTCTACCTTGGGTTATGTAAATTTCGTAGGTTTCCATTCGCTGCTTGTGCAGTTTCATACAAATTTTAATGGCTACTTCATCACTTACTTCGTTTCCGGCGCCTGAGGTCGCTTCCAAAAGGATTTTGGACTTCACATCGCGCAATGCAGAAAGTTTGACTTTATCCTTCGCAAGCATTGCCTGCTTAATTTGATCGTTGATGGTCGTTGCTATTCCCATTAGTCGACGTTGTCATGTAAATAACTGTTGTTTCCAAGACCACTTTCGCCATTGTTGTTGCTTGACAAACCAAAGCGGCTCACATTGTTTTCTTTGCTGGGTGTTTCTTCGGTGACATCAAAATTTCTTCTCATGTATGCCGGCTCATTTTCAAATTCCATAATGCTTTCTGCATTTTGAATTTTGGAAGTGATTTCTTGAAGTTTTGCAACTCTTTCCTCGTTTCTTCTTTGTGCTTCTTCAGGAAGAACGGTAGATTGAATTCTGTAATTGCGAACCTTATCCGCCGCATCGTCTACCAATACGTGTCGAATTACTTCTGGCTGTTCCGCAACGGGTGCCTCAGGCTGTTGTACATTCCCAACAGGGTTAAGTTCTTCGGTTAAATCAAAAATGGTTGGGTTAACGTTTTCCACATTCCATTCAATGGTTGAATTGGAATCTTGTACTTCATTGCTTCCAAACAAATCATGTTTGATGGTGTTTACGGGTGCTGGTTCCGGTTTCACAGGAGCTGACTGCGGTTGGTTCATGAAGGTGTTGGTATCCAAAACTTCAGGTGCAGCGGGCGCCTCGTTTACAGTTTCCTCGCTTACCAAATATGGCTCTTGAATGGTTTCTGTAGGTATGGATTGCGTTTGTGCAGATTGTAAAGGGGAGTTTAATGGAGAAACGATTTCTTTTTTCAAGTCTTCGTCGAGCACCATCACTTTTCTTTCTGGGGCAACGTACGTTGAATTTTCATTGGACGAAAATCCGGTAGCAATAACGGTAATGCTCAATTTTTCACCAAGGGTTGTATCTAAACCATGTCCCCAAATTACTTCAGCACCTTCACCTGCAGCATCCTGGATAAAATCCGTTATTTCCATAACTTCATCCATCAAGGCTTCTTTTTCTCCGTAGGTAATGTTAAGCAAGACAAATTTAGCACCGTGGATGTCATCTTCGCTAAGGAGCGGAGAGTTCATTGCAGCTTTTACCGCTTTAAGGGCTCTGTCATCCCCTTCAGCTGATGCACTTCCCATCAAGGCTTGACCACTGTTTCTAAGTACGGTATTCACATCATTAAAATCCACATTGATATATCCTGTAACGGAGATTACCTCAGCGATTCCTCTTGCAGCAATGGCAGAGATGTCATCCGCTTGATGAAATGCTTGGGTAACCCCAAGGCTTTTCCCTGTAAATCTTAGTTTTTCGTTGTTAATTACCAATAGGGTATCCACATACTGCCTCATGCGTTCCAATCCTTCAGAGGCTTGTAATATTCTACGAGGACCTTCTCTATCAAAGGGCGTGGTTACGATCCCAACGGTCAGGATTCCCAGTTCTCTCGCAACTTGCGCAATCACTGGCGCGGCACCTGTACCTGTTCCACCACCCATTCCAGCGGTGATGAATACCATTTTTGTATTCTTCGAAAGGACTTCTCTGATCTCATCGATGTTTTCAAAGGCAGCATTCATACCAATTTCAGCATTCATACCTGCCCCTCTTCCTTCGGTCAAGGTTTTTCCCAATTGAATTTTATAAGGAACGGGAGAGGTGTCAAGGGCTTGACAATCGGTATTACAAACGATAAAGTCTACCCCTTTAATTCCTTGGTTATACATATAATTCACGGCATTGCTTCCACCGCCACCTACGCCAATTACTTTAATGATGGCTGACATTTCTTTAGGGATATCGAACATTTCTATTTTAATTTAAATTATTTATTATCGTTGTTTTCGTCTTCTTTTAGGAAAAAATCTTCCATTTTCTTCAATCCTTCTTTGGATATCAATTTGGAGAAAAAGTTTCCTCTTTTGCGCACGTCTGTGTGGGTTCTCACTTCACTGATTGGAGATGTACTTTCTTGGTATCCACCTCTTTCATGATTTTCGAAAGCCTTTAATACGAGTCCAATTCCGGTGGCATACATTGGGCTTTTGATGTCTTCAATTTGGTTAGTATTGGCCAGGTGTTCCGTTGGGTAACCAATTCTTGTATCCAAGCCAGTAACATACTCAATGAGCTGCGGAAGGTGTTTCAATTGAGACCCGCCTCCTGTGACAACAATTCCACCAATGAGTTTGTCTTCATAACCAGAATTTTGAATTTCCACAAAAACCATTTCAATGATCTCTTCCATTCGCGCTTGAATGATTCCAGCTAAGGTAGACAACCTAATTTCTTTAGGTTCACGCCCTCTTAAACCTGGAATGCATACCAATTCATTTTCCTTGCTCTCACTTGCCAAAGCGCTGCCAAACTTCACCTTCACGGCTTCGGCATTTCTCTGTAGGATTTTACATCCTGACTTGATGTCTTCGGTAATTGCATTCCCTCCAAAAGGAATGACTGCGGTATGACGGATGATGCCTTCATAAAAAATGGCTACATCGGTAGTACCTCCACCAATGTCAACAAGTACGACACCTGCTTCTTTTTCTTCTTGGCTTAACACGGCCTCTGCGGACGCAATGGGTTCTAATATAATTTCATTAATACTCAAACCAGATCTTTCGACACAGGTCTTTATGTTGGTCACATTCGATACGTGACCGGTTAGGATGTGAAAGTTTGCTTCCAAGCGAACCCCTGCCATTCCGATGGGGTCCTTAATGCCTTGCTCGTTATCCACAATGTATTCCTGAGGAAATACAGAAATAATTTCTTCACCCGGTTTCATAACCAAACGATACATATCATCGATGAGTGCGTCTACGTCTCTTTGAGAAATTTCACCCTTATCCGTATTTCGGGTATAAATGCCACGATGCTGAAGGCTTTTGATGTGTTGACCTGCGATTCCTACATTTACGTTGTTAATCACCAAATTCCCAGACAACACTCGTTCTTGCGCACTTTGTACGGCCAAAACAATAGATTGAATGGTCCTTTCAATGTTCGAAACCACTCCGCGCATCACGCCATGGGACTCACTCTTACCCATGGAAATGATTTCAATTTTTCCATGATCGTTTTTAACTCCCACAAAACACGCAATCTTGGTTGTACCTATATCCAACCCGATCATTACATTTACCTTTCGAGTGGGCTTATTTTCCGACCCGTTTTCTACATACGATTTGTCCATCATATTTTAAATTAATTTCCGAATATTTTTCCCAACCTTCGTAAGGCAATCCTTCCTTGTAAAAAATCTTCAAACGCTCAAATTTTTCACGAACTTGTTCATCACTGTAAGCGGTTCCAAACACAATTTTTTGGTCACCAATCAATGGGATTAGGACGAAATCTCCGTCCTTTTCCAAATAAACCTGCCCTATCAATGGATGTAAAATCGGATCCGTACAAACATAATTTGAAATTCGATACATATCGTCGAGTTTTTTAATATTTTTCAAGGAATCGTTGTTAATAATTACTTGGGTATTTTGGAGCCTCAGATTTTCATTGATATGTCCTGAAAACACCAAAACGCGCGCGGTATGCAAATCTGATTTAGAAATCGTAAATCCTTCGCTGTCAAGGTAGTAAGAATCTCCGCTGGTCGCAAATATGCGTGCAATGGGTTTGCGTAGTTCGACTTCAATTTTCCATTTTCCTCCCAGGTATTTGAACACACGCACTGTTTTTACCTCTTCCATTTTCCGGATTTCACTTTCAATCTCTCCAATTTTGAGTTCACTCGACTCCATTTTGTCGTGAAAAAGATGCAAACGAACGATGCGGTTAAACAATTCTTGTCGATTTAAGAAGGCTTCTCCTCCTTCCACATGGATCACAATTTTTGGTTCATCTAAAATTCTCTTTTTGGCCTTAGCCAAGGACATCACCAACAGCCCAATGCTCAATACGGCAAACACTGCAATCAAGGTAATTTTAAGCCATTTTTTCATGGTTGGGTATCATTTAATGCTAAAATTTCTTTGATAGGGAGCACCAAACGATCGATGTCACCCGCTCCGATGCAAACCACAACGGCATCGCGCACCCCTTTCATTTTCTCCAACAAAAGGCTTTTGTCAACAAGCATTTTGTTTCGATTGGGTATTTTTGTTAGCAGCCATTCTGAATCAATGGTTTGGATGGGTTTTTCTCGAGCGGGATAAATGGGCAAAAGTATGACCTCATCCAAAAGGGCCAATTCTCGACCAAAATCATCCCCAAAATCTCGGGTTCTCGTGAAAAGATGGGGTTGAAAAATGCCAATGAGTTTCTTATTGGGATAAAGCGCCCTGAGTGATGAAACCAAACGATTTATTTCGGTTGGATGGTGGGCATAATCGTCGATAAACTGAATGTTGTTTCCTTGGTAAATCCACTCAAACCTTCGTTTAAGTCCTCTAAAATTTTCAAACGCAGGTAAAAACGTCTGTGGGCTGTATCCAATTTCAAGTAGCAACGCAATGGCTGCCAATGCATTCTCCGCATTATGTATTCCTGCAATTCCGATGGAGACATCGTAAAAATTTCCTTGAGGTGTCCTTATGTCAATCAAACATCCCGTAGGCGCTTGTCGAATGTTAAAGACAGAATAGGTGGCGGAAATCGATTCGACAGCATAGGTCACTTGTCGACAAAGGGTATGAAGTTGAATGCCTTCTTTAACCACCAAAACACCGTTCGGATCGATTTTCAGCGCATACTGGCGAAATCCTTCAAAAAATTTATCGTGGGTACCATAAATGTCGAGATGATCGGGGTCCACATTGGTAACGATGGATGCAAAGGGTGACAAATGCAGGAAGGAGCGGTCAAATTCGTCGGCTTCAACGACGGTATATCTGGCCTTCTCATGGATGAGAAAGTTGCTGTTAAAATTGGCAGCAATGGCACCTAGGAACGCGTTGCATTTGTCTTGTGTATTGCTTAAAAGGTAGGCAACCATGGCTGATGTCGTAGACTTACCATGTGTTCCGGCCACGCATAAACTGTCTGACATACGGGTAATGGTACCGAGTGCCTCTGCGCGCTTCATCAATTTAAATCCCTTTTGTTCAAACAGGGTCCTAAGTACATTGGATTCAGGAATGGCCGGTGTGTATACCACCTCTGTAGTATCTGGTGTGAATGCGTCGTACTGTGACAGCCATTCATCTTGGTAGGATACTGAAACGCCTTCCTTTTCCAGGGTTTCTGTAAGGTCGGTTGTTACCTTATCGTAGCCCCATACCTTGTAACCAAAATGAAGAAAATACCTGGCGACGGCGGACATGCCTATGCCTCCAACGCCGATGAAAAAAATGTGTTTGTTAGGTGTCTTTTGGGTTGTCATTTTTTCAGTTGATTCAAACAAATTTGCACAATTTCTTTGGTGGCATTGGGTAGGCTCAGTTTACGTATTTCCGAAGCCAACAACGCAAGCTGGTCTTCGTCCTCCAAGGTGCTTTTTAGCACCTTGATCAATTCTGCGGTGGCATCTGCATCTTTGAGGAGAATGGCTGCATTTTTCGTAGACAATGCTTCTGCATTTTTAGTTTGGTGGTCTTCGGACACATTGGGCGATGGAACCAAAACACAAGGTTTGCCTACGATGGCCAATTCCGAAATTGAAGTCGCTCCAGCCCTTGAAACCAGAAAATCAGCTGCAGCATATGCCAAATCCATGCGATCCAAGAAAGGTCGAAGCACAACATTTTCCGGCAAGCTTAACGACGCCAATTCTTGATGATACACCTTGCCACACTGCCAAAGAAATTGAACATCTGATAATGTTTCGATGGTTTCAAAATGATTTTTCATGGCTTGGTTCAAGGTCCTTGCTCCGAGACTTCCGCCCATAACCAAAACTGTTTTTTTACTGCGTTTTAGGTGGTAGTATTCCAATCCCATGTCTTTTTTTGACGCCAAATCAAGGATGTCTTGTCGAACAGGGTTCCCTGTTAGGTAAATTTTATCTTTGGGAAAGTAACGATCCATGTTTTCGTAAGCAACGCAGATGGCTTTGGCTTTTTTCGCAAGGAGTAAATTTGTTTTTCCTGGAAGGGAATTTTGCTCTTGAATAACGGTGGGTATTTTCAACCAATTGGCCATTTTTAGGGTTGGACCACTGGCATATCCCCCTACGCCAATCACCAATTCAGGTTGAAATGCGGTGATGATTTTTCTTGCATCCCAGAGACTTGAGAATATTTTCCACGGCAATCCGATGTTTTTCCATGGTTTTGAGCGATTAAACCCGGCAATTTTAAGTCCTTGAATTTTAAATCCTGCCGCGGGAACTTTTTCCATTTCCATTCTGCCCATGGCACCAATGAAAAGGATTTCAATGTTTGGGAAGGTGTTTTTCAATTCTTCTGCAATGGCTAGGGCTGGATAGACATGTCCACCGGTTCCGCCTCCTGAGATAATTACACGCTTTACTGTCATGACGCTTGATTTTCTTGGTTCTTAACTGCATTTTGTTTTACAGCGAACGATTGAACAATGCCAATGGACACACATGCCATGATGAGTGCCGAACCTCCCATTGCCAAAAAAGGCATGTTTTGTCCTGTTACAGGAAAAACCCCTGTACACACCAACATGTTGATGCTCGCTTGGGACAGCAAATGCAGTCCGATGGCCATGCAAACATAGGTCTCAAAAAGACTTGTTGACTTCAGTCCAATGCGTATGATGCGATGCAGCAGTACGAGGTACATAAAAATGAGTATGATGGCGAACACGGATCCAAATTCTTCTACAAAGCTTGCGTAATAAAAATCAGCGTATGCTTCAGGGATGTATTCTTTTAGTTTTCCATCACCGACCCCTTGACCTGTAAATGAACCCGAATGGATGGCGCGCCTGGCATCCAAGGCCTGTGCATTTTCCAAAACATTTTGATCGGTCCCGATTTTATTGGTCATCCGATTTTTCCATGTTTCAAGCCGCGGGAGAAGGTTTAATTGAGGGAGTGCGGTATGCACCCCAATGGCAAAAACCAACAATAAAACACCCGCCATTGCCATGGTCAACAATTTTGAGAATGGAACCTGTCCAATAAAAAGAATGGTCATGGAAAGTGCAAAAAGGAGTAAGGCAGTGGATAAGTTGTCTTTAAAAATCAATGCGCAAATCACCACAATGGGTACCATCAGCGGAAGGATTCCTTTTTTCCAATCATTCAGGAAAGGTTTATTGCGGACGAGTAATTTCGATAAATACAAAAATAAGGCGAGTTTGGCCAAATCGGAGGATTGAAAAGTGATGCCAATCAAAGGAATGGCGACCCAACGTCCTGCCCCATTCACTTCTTTTCCAAAGAAAAAGGTGAAAATTAGCAAGGCTATTGAGAAGTAGTAGCTGAATTTAGCAATCTGGGAAATGTATTTTGAATCCAAACGATGGATAAAGTAGATGCTCATAAAACCCAAGACTACATAAATAAAATGTTTGATTAGGTAGTGAAAGGGTGTACTTCCCTCCATTTTCACTAAGATGGGAACAAAACTGTATACGGTAACTATGGACAATGCCAAAAGCAGCAGGGTAATCACCCAAATAACCATGTCACCTTTAAGGTATTTTTGGAGGAAGGTTTTCATTGGCCTTGTATCGCTTTCAGGTAATAGCACAATTCATTTATGGTATCCAGACCTTCTGAACCCATCAACGTAAGAATCAATGCGCCACGTGTCTGGCCCAGTTCTTCATAGGAAATCACTTCTTTAATGTCGTGGCAAACGACAAAATCACCAGGAAAGAAATTCACATTTGCATCCCCCATAATGTAGACTTTGGCCACATTGGCAAACTGTTGAAATCCATTCTCTGCAAGGATATTCAAATAGGCACTTGAAACCACCCAATGGATGGGAAAAGGCATAGAATTCAAGGTCGCCGATAAGGAATCAACCGGTGCATCCAGCCAGGTAAAGACGTCAAATCCAAAATACTTTCCCCGGGGTTGTATTGAGGTCAAAGCCGCCTTTTTCAAGGATTCTTTTCGGTGGACAATTAAATCCTTTCCGAGGCTGTTCTTTTTAGTTTCCATTCGAATTATAAGTTTCTAACCGCTTTTTTAAATTGGTTTCCACGGTCTTCATAATTCTCAAAAAGGTCAAAACTTGCACAAGCAGGCGAAAGCAATACTGTGTCGCTTTTAGATGCCAATTTGTTGGCTAATTTCACAGCTTCTGAAGCGCTTTCAGTTTCTACAATGGTATCCACCAACGTTGAAAATGCTTCGATGATTTTCTCGTTGTCTTTTCCTAAACAAACAATGGCTTTCACTTTTTCAGCCACAATCGAAGTGAGTTCCGAGTAGTCATTTCCTTTGTCTACCCCACCTACGATCCAGACGGTAGGATTTTCCATGCTTTCCAGTGCATACCAAGCCGCATTGACATTGGTGGCTTTTGAATCGTTTATAAAGTCAATGCCATTTACTTTGGCGACGAATTCCAAACGATGCTCCACATTTTCAAAATCCATAAGGCTTTCGCGGACCAATCCGGTACGGATTTCCAATAATCTTGCGGCAATTCCTGCTGCGAGTGCGTTTTGCGCGTTGTGTTTGCCTTTAAGGGCGAGGTCATGAATGTTCATAGTTAGTTGTTGTTTTATGTTTATGATTAGTTGTTTATCGTGAATAAATCCCCCGAACTCAATTTCTTTTTTAAGGGAGAAAGGGGCTTTGATGGCAGGGGTTTTGGTTTCGTTTAGGGTCTGTAAAATGGTTTCATCATCCGCGTTGTAAATGAAACACCCTTCTTCGTCCATGTTTTGGAGGATGCGAAACTTAGCTGCTACATATTTTTCCATTTTGTAATCGTAGCGATCCAAATGATCTGGAGAAATGTTGGTAAGGATTGCGATGTCCGCTTTAAATTCAAACATGTCATCCAATTGAAAGGAGCTCAGCTCCAAAACAAAATAATCTTGGTCGTCTAGGGCCACTTGCTTCGCATAGCTATGACCAACATTGCCTGCCAGCCCAACGTTCAACCCGGCCTTTTTTAAGATGTGGTGAATCCAAAGCGTGGTGGTGGTTTTTCCGTTGCTACCTGTAATGCATATGGTTTTACCTTTGGAAAAGGGTTGGGCAAATTCTATTTCAGAAATCACGGAAATGCCTTTTTCTTTTAGGGCGACGATAACAGGTACATGGTTTGGAATGCCCGGAGATTTTACAACGAGATCTGCGAGAAGGATTTTTTCCAAGGAATGCCCATTCCCTTCATACGGAATTTGGTAGGTTTCCAACTCCAGTATGGCAGATGGCTTCAAAGCCCCGTTGTCGGAAACGAATACCTCAAAACCCTTCATTTTGGCTAAAATGGCAGCACCGACACCGCTTTCCGCAGCGCCCAAGACGACGATATTTTTTACAGTTTCAAACAATACTATCTTAATTTCAAGGTAACAATGCTTACCACTGCGAGTAAAATGGCCACAATCCAAAACCTAGATACAATCTTGGATTCATGCATTCCTTTTTTCTGGTAATGGTGATGAAGGGGCGCCATGAGGAAAATCCGCCTGCCTTGCCCGAATGCTTTTTTGGTGTATTTAAAATATCCCACTTGCAGCATAACGGACAGGTTCTCAATGAGAAAAACGCCGCATAGGACAGGAATGAGCAGTTCCTTTCGGATTGAAATGGCAAATACGGCAATGATTCCTCCGAGGGCAAGACTGCCTGTATCACCCATGAAAACTTGGGCGGGATAGGAGTTGTACCAAAGAAATCCAATGCAGGCACCCACGAAAGCGGCAATAAAAATCACCGATTCTTCAGCCATTGGAATGTACATGACATTGAGGTAATCGGCAAAGCGCGCATTGGAACTTATGTAGGCAAAAACGGCAAGTGCAAGTCCAACAATGGCAGAGGTTCCGGTTGCCAAACCATCCAAGCCATCGGTCATGTTTGCTCCATTGGAAACTGAAATCACAATGAAAATCACGATGGGAATAAAAAGCAACCATCCATAGGATTTGTTAGAATCGCCAATGAGCCAATTGTAATTAAATTCATTTCCCTTGATGAATGGAATGGTAGTGGTCATGTCATCGGTAGCAATCCATTTAAACTTTTCGTTTTTTTCTTGGACATGTTGATGCGTAACGAAGTACTCATCTTTTGCCAATTTATAATCTGAATCTACTCGCTTGTGAACTTTCACATCGCTTGAAAAATAAAGGATTGAACCAACAATGATTCCCACACCAATTTGCCCAACGATTTTGAATCTTCCTTTAAGTCCCTCTTTGTTTTTCTTGAATACTTTGATGTAGTCATCAATGAAACCAATCAACCCTAACCAAAAAGTGGCAATGATCATGGTGATTACGTATACGTTATGCAGTTTTGCAAAAAGCAAGGTTGGAATCAAAATAGACATTAGGATGATTAGCCCTCCCATGGTTGGCGTTCCAGATTTTTCAATTTGTCCTGCAAGCCCAAGGTCTCTGACCGTTTCACCAATTTGTTGGTTGCGGAGTTTTTGAATGAGTTTTTTACCAATCACAATGGAAATAATCAGTGAAAGGATAAGGGCCATTGAGGCGCGAAAGGAAATGAAATCGAACAATCCAGCACCTGGAAAATTGTACGTGTCTAAAAAATTAAAAAGGTAGTAGAGCATAATTTAAGATTTGGTTTTATTAAAAAAATGTACTGCGTTTTCAAAATCATCAAAGGGGTGTTTAACTCCGGCTATCTCTTGGTATTTCTCATGTCCTTTTCCCGCAATCAGCACGATGTCTCCTTTCTGCGCAAGCAATGAGGCGGTTTGGATTGCTTGTTTTCTGTCTGATATCATCAATACAGGAATCGGCAGATTCACATCAATCCCTGCATTCATTTCTTGTAAGATGACTTCTGGGTTTTCTGTGCGTGGATTGTCTGAAGTCAAAATAACTTGGGTACTAAATTTTTGTGCGATTTTCGCCATTTCTGGGCGTTTGTCTTTGTCGCGATCACCACCACACCCCACCAGGGTAATGACCTTTTGATTTTCTTTATGAAACAGCGCGATGGTTTTTAGCACATTCTCTAAGGCGTCAGGCGTATGCGCATAATCAACCACGACGGTAACCTTCTCGGTGCTTGTAAAAAACTGAAACCTTCCATCCACCGATTGCAGGGACGACATGGCTTGCAGCACCTCTAATTCCTGAAAACCAAGAAGATTGGCCACCCCAAAAACAGCCAATAAATTCGATGCGTTAAATTTTCCAATCAATTGAGAATGAACTTCATATTGGTTGATTTTTAGCAACAATCCGGTAAGCTCATTTTCCAAAACGACCCCTTTGTAGTCTGCCATTTTGGTTAGCCCATACGTGTATGTCTTCGCCTTTGTATTCTGGAGCATGACCATCCCATTTTTGTCATCGACATTGGTAAGCGCAAAGGCATCGCCCTGAAGGGAATCAAAAAATGCTTTTTTAACGGAAATGTATTCCGAAAAAGTATTGTGGTAGTCCAAATGGTCGTGGGTTATGTTCGTGAAAACACCACCGGCAAAATTCAATCCCAACACCCTCGCTTGGTGGATGGCATGGGAACTGACTTCCATAAAACAATAGGCACAACCTTCAACCACCATTTCATCCAACAACTGATTCAAATCGAATGCATTCGGCGTGGTATGGGTTGACACGATGTCGCGGTTGCCAATTTTATTTACGACCGTTGAAAGCAAGCCACATTTAAAACCCAAACTTGTGAAAAGATTGAAAAGCAAGGTGGTGGTTGTCGTTTTTCCATTGGTCCCCGTAACGCCAATAAGTTTCAATTTTTTGGATGGGTGGTTATGCCATTCACAGGATGCAATGGCAAACGCATCACGGGTATTTAGCACTTGAAACACAGTCATGTCTGAAGGGCAAACCACTTCTTTGTGGACCACGACTGCCCGACAACCTAATTCATAGGCCGCTTGTATAAAATCGTGACCATCAGAATGGGTTCCTTCCATCGCAAAAAACAAAGATTTTTCTTTTGCCGATCTTGAATCAAAGGTCAATGTCTCCACCCTACCTTCAAGATTTAGGTTGGATACATTCGCCGAAAGCACAACTGATATTTCTTCGTAGGTCTTCATTCCAAAATTAATTTTACAACGCCCCCTTTGTACACATTGGTTCCTGCAAGTATGCTTTGTTGTGTAACCTTGCCATAGCCTTTTAATTTGACAGACATTCCTTCGCTTTCCAGCAAGTAAACCGCATCTTTAGCGCACATTCCGATGACATTAGGAACCGTTCCTTTTTTCACTTTCAGGGCATTCAAGAAAACATTTTGTTGGTTTTTTTCTGTTTGTAACCACTGCGACTCACTGTTTAATTGGTAACGAATTCCCAATTTTTTCAAGGCTATGGTGATGTCTTTGTGGTATCCATTTTTTACCGTCGGGAATTCCATTGCCAAAGGCTTTCTTTCATTGATGGCTTTGTGGTAATCAAGATTAGAGGCATAGATCTTATTGGCGATGGCTGCGAAGACCGTTCCAGACACAACGGCACCATACTTTTCATTTTTTGGACGGGTGATGACAACAACGCAGGTGTACTTTGGATCGTTTGCCGGAAAATAACCTGCAAAGGAAGCTTGGAAATCACTTTCAGATTCCGATAGGAAGGTTTTGTTTTTACTTGGCAATTTGGCCGTACCTGTCTTACCCGCAATTTTGAACTGCGAGGAAATCAATCTTTTACCCGTCCCCCTAACCATGACACCTTTCAAGCAATTCTGCATGATTTTCAATGTTTGATCTGAGCATATTTTTTTTCTAAGCACGACCGGTTCAAAGGATTTGATCACTTTTCCTGATCGGCGGATTTCTTTAACAAAGAGGGGGCGTAAGAAAGTCCCATTGTTTGCAACCGCATTGTAGAAAGCACAGGTTTGTAGCGGCGTTTGTTGGTACTCATACCCGATCGACATCCAAGGAATGGAATAGCGAGACCAACCATCATCGCCTGGCTTGTAAAATTTCGGAGGCAATTCACCCGATATTTCGATGCCCAAAGGTTCTGTAACCCCAAAATCTTCCAAGCGATCTAGAAAAGCTTTCGGATCGTTTTTATACGAACGGTTCATCAAGGCAGCAATGACATTGGAAGATTGTTCAAAAGCCGTTTGGATGGTAATCGTTCCGTAGCCCAATCCATGGTTTGAATCCGTTAACTTTCGGGCATATAGGTTGTAAACACCCACAGCATTGACCTTATCGGTGATTTTAAACTTTCCATCTTCCAATCCAGCCATAATGGACGCCAACTTGAAGGTAGAACCCGGCACTTCACGCGAACCTACTGCGTGGTTGTATTTTTCAGAGAAATTTCCATTTTTATCCATGTCAAGATTCACCATTGCTTTGACATGACCCGTAGCTACTTCCATCAAAATAACCGTACCACTTTCTGCATTCATATCGCGCAATTGGCGCTCAAGCTCAGAGTGTGCAACCTCTTGAATTTCTTTGTCGAACGTAGTTACGATGTCAGCGCCTTCAACGGGCTCTTTGATGTAGCGACCTGTTTTTTTCCATCCAGTGGTTATTTTTTGTTCAATTTCTTTTCCCGCTTCCCCTTCAAGGTATGCATGATAAGCTCCTTCGAGCCCCACTTCCAACTTCTGGTCCTTTCGATAATATCCAAGGGTCCTTTTTAACAGAATTCCATTCGGAGCTTTTCGTATGCTGGTTTCTTCATTGTCAACAATCCCTCCTTTCATTCTCCCAAGGTTGAAAATGGGTAATTCGTTGATTTTCCTTCGCTCTTCGTTGGTCACTTTTTTCCGAATCAGCAGGTAACGATCCCCTTCCTCTCTTGCCCTTCGAATTGCATTTTCATAAGCCCTTCCCGACTTTTCAGGATACATCCGCGCAAGCCCTGCTGCAAGGTTTGACACTTCTTCATCAAAGGTTTTTTGTTCCACCACGGTTGGATCCATGTGAATGTCGTAATACGTAACAGAGGTTAAGAGGGGACTCATGTTCGCATCCAAGATTTCGCCCATCCTTGGGAAACGGTCTTTAAGTCGCACAGGCACATCGACCTCATCGGTAGAAACCTGAAGCATAATGGTTTTATACAACACCACACCCATGACCAGTACAAATCCAAAGTACAAGGCATAGGCACGAATCACCATGGGTTGCTTGTCGTTACTCATGTTTAAGGTCCTTTGATTTGATTACTTTGATTGCGTTCTGTGATTCCACAAGTTCTCTTTTTAGTAGCTTTTCCGCCATCTTATACCTTCGCGTAGTTTCTTCCAGTCGCGTTTTGGCATCGATATAATCGGATGTGTTTTGATCCAGCTCTCTTCGGTTTTCTTGGATGTCTTTCAATACTTGCTTGCCATAATAGCCTTTAGCGACGACCAAGAAGAGAAGAAAGAAAATGAAGAGAAAATAAAGCATGTTGTTTAGGACAAAATCCTTGGACAAGAAATCGCCATTGAGTATTTGCGTTAAAATCCCCACGGTTGTCTTGGGTTTTTTAGGCGTAGGATTCGCCTTTACGCCATCATCGTGGGAGGTAAATTGATTTCCTGTCATTTTTTCGTGGCAATTCTAAGTTTCGCACTTCGGGCACGGCTGTTTCTTTCAATTTCAGCATCGGTTGGAACCAGTGGATGTCGGTTCCATTCTTCAAAAGGTTTTTGGACATTTCCGAAAAAATCCTTTGTGATTTCGCCGTCAAAGGATCCACGTTTGAAGAAATTTTTCACGAGCCTATCTTCAATCGAGTGGTAAGAAATCACCACCATCCTTCCTCCCGGATTAAGTACCTCCGCAGAAGCCAAAAGCAACGCTTTTAACGCCTCAATTTCCTGATTTACTTCAATCCGAAGCGCTTGAAACACTTGTGCGATGTATTTATGTTCTTTTGTTTTGGGGGCACATTTCTCACTAACCCTTACCAATTCTTCGGTAAACTCAAAGGGTTTGATGTTGCGAAAAGCCAGTAACTGCTGCACCAATCGGTATGCATTGGAAATGTCAGAATAACTCCTGAACATCGTGAGCAAATCGGACTCCGAGTAAGCATTCAAAACACTCGCCGCCGAGTTATCGTTCTTTCGGTTCATCCGCATATCGAGCTGGCCATTGTTCCGCAGACTAAAACCACGTTCAGCAGCATCGAACTGATGGGAAGAAACACCGATGTCTGCCAAGATTGCATCTACCTTTGACACCCCTTGCATCGCAAGGTGATTTTTCAAGTATTGAAAATTTCCGTTGATTGGTTTGAAATTGGGCGCATCAAAACCATTGGCATGGGCATCCGCATCTTGATCTATGGCGAAAAGCTTACCCTTTGGACCTAGTTTCGAGAGAATTAACGCAGAATGACCGCCTCCACCGAAGGTCGCGTCCACAACCAAAGCATCGGGATTTAGGTTCAATCCAGCGACACTTTCTTCCAATAAAACAGGGACGTGGTATGCTAAGTTATTCTTCATTGTTAAAATCACCCATTACTTCATTGGCCAGGTCAGCGAAATTCGGCATGTTGCCTTCGATCATCTCGAAGTACATTGCCTTATCCCAGATTTCTATGCGGTCATTGTAAGCAATAAGCATTACATCCGACACCAACCCAACCCTTTCCATGTGGGCAACCGGAATGAGCAACCTTCCTGCACCATCCAAAGAAACCTGCTTGGCTCCTTGGTGAAACAGTCGGTAAAACATCCTGTTTTTTGGGTTGAAGAGGTTTATTTTCTCAAGTTTTGCACTCACCTTTTCCCATTCCGGGAGCGGGTAAATGGTCAAACATTGTTCAAACCCCTTGTTCAACATAAAATCTCGCTGAGATCCACCGGAGAGCTGCTTCCGTAAACCAGAAGGAAACAAAAACCGGCCTTTTACATCCAGTTTCACCTCAAATTCTCCGACCAAACCTGCCATAGCGTTATAATGGGTAAAGTTAATGGTAATCCTACCACTTTTTACCACCAGAATTTAAATTGTTAATAACTTATGAAGCAAATCTACAACAACGCAATGCAATAAAAAAATTATTTTGAGAACTGCTTTAGCTTTCATTAATATTTTCATAAGTGGGAAATTGTGGGTGAATATTTAGACTTACCTTTGTTTGTGCAAAAAAAAATAAAAGGTGTCCTTTTTTTAGTCGTCCTGGGAAGCGTTTGGGGCAGCTCGTTCATCCTTATGAAATTGGGGATGGAGCCAGTGACGGGATTCAAAACCTTAGATGCGCAACAGGTTGCTGGTTTACGCATGCTCATTGCCGCATTGGCCTTTCTCCCCTTCTCTGTTCCAAAATACCGCTTGTTGTTTTCTAAAACCGGGATTTACTTCTTGATTGTGGGATTGTGTGGTAACTTTATTCCATCGTTTTTATTTACCTACGCCGGGACTGGACTCAGCAGTGGATTAAGCGGGATCCTCAACAGTTTTACACCGGTTTTTACAGCGCTGATTGGATTCGTCGCTTTTGGGATTAAAATTCACCGACTACAGGTCATGGGGATTATGGTTGGGATTTTAGGCATTGGCACCTTGGTCAGCGCAAGCCTTGGACTTAAACTTGGAGGCACCCCAACCCACATTTTAGCCATTTTACTTGCCACCTTGTTGTATGGAATAAGCGTGAATACCATCCGCCAAAAATTAAGTCATGTAAGCGCATTGGAAGTTTCCTCGCTCGGATTGTTGTGCATCCTTCCGTTTTCATTCCTCACCTTTTTGTACACAGGAACAGGGACCGCCTTGCTTCAAGCAAAATTCGGAATGCAGTCTTTGGGTTATGTATTCATATTAGGGTTCATAGGGACGGCGATTTCGAATGTTCTTTTCAACCGACTGATCAAGTTAACATCCGCCATATTTGCAAGCTCCGTTACCTATTTAATCCCTATTTTTGCAGTGTTCTTTGGTTTCATACTTCATGAATCGCTGACCCTTCAGCAGTTGTTTTCCATGGCAATTATTCTTGTCGGTGTATTCTTGGTGAATTTCCATGAAAACATTCTGAAAATTTGGAAAAAGAATAGGCAATAAAGTTTTTGTATTTATAAATAGAAAACATATCTTTGCCCTCCGAAATTCAATAACTTAAAATTTCCAGTTCAATGTACGCAATAGTAGATATAGCAGGGCAGCAGTTCAAAGTGCAGAAAGACCAGAAGGTATATGTTCATAGAATGGATGCAGAAACAGGCTCAAAAGTAACTTTTGAAAATGTATTACTCATCGAAAACGAAGGCAACATAACTTTAGGCGCCCCAGCTATTAACGGTGCAAGTGTCACCGTTGAAGTATTAGACCATGTCAAAGGAGACAAGGTAATTATTTTCAAAAAGAAAAGAAGAAAAGGCTATGCCAAGAAAAACGGGCATCGTCAACAATTCACTTCTGTGAAAATCACAGAAATTAAAGGCTAAAATATTTTAATAGAAGAATAATCATGGCACATAAGAAAGGAGTCGGTAGTTCTAAAAATGGTAGAGAGTCACATAGCAAGCGATTGGGTGTGAAAATTTTTGGTGGACAAGTTGCTATTTCCGGTAACATCATCGTACGTCAACGCGGAACGCAGCATCACCCAGGTGAAAATGTTGGAATTGGTAAGGACCATACCTTATTTGCAGTAGCAGATGGATTGGTAGAATTCCGTAAGAAAAAGGACAACCGTTCATACGTATCCGTTGTTCCTTTCGAGACCACAGAAGCATAATTAATAAATACTGATATTTTAAGCCCTTCGCATCCCGAGGGGCTTTTTTTTTGTTTATTTTGTATCCTATGATGCTGCTAACACGACAAAAAAGGTATATTGCAAGTCTCCTCACGGGAGTTTTGCTGGGTTTGTCATTCCCTTTTACAGGAAGCTTGACTCCATTGGTTTTTATCGCATGGGTACCCTTGTTTACCGTAGGTATTTCACTGAAATCTGAAGCTAAAAAACCGAGACATTTCTTCATTCACGCATTGATCAGTATGCTGGTTTTTAACATCTGGACGACTTGGTGGATTTGGAATTCAACCCATGCAGGTGCAATCATGGCTTTTGTAAGCAATGGCTTATTGATGACAGGGGCCTTAACCCTTGCTTATCGCATCACAAGGAAAAAAGGAAACCTTCATTATTTAATTTTTACCAGTTTGCTCTGGTTGAGTTTTGAATATGCACACTTAAATTGGGAGCTTTCGTGGCCCTGGCTAACCATGGGAAATTTCTTTTCCATACGTCCAACATGGGTTCAATGGTATGAGTACACTGGAATCTTAGGCGGAAGTCTCTGGGTGATGTGTATCAATGTACTTCTTACCTTAATGCTTTGTCTACCCGCAAAAAGAAACCTTTTGGTATACATTACCCTAGGATTCATGGCCGTACCCCTTTTCTGCTCAATACTGTTACTGCAGAACTTGCAAAATCGCACCCAACGCGCATTCAAGCAAAACCTAAGGATCATTCAACCTAACATTGACCCTTACAAAGATAAGTTTGGGGGAATGTCCGCCGAGGCACAATTGGAACGCATGATTGAGATGGCCAGCGGCGCGCCGAACGACTCCTTGCTGATCCTATGTCCTGAAACTGCCATCCAAGAGTATTTTGTGGAAAATCAATTTAAAAACACAAAATCCTACAAGCTTCTAAAGGAAAAACTTATAGAAAAAAAGCATTGTAAAATTCTCATTGGCGCTTCAACCTTCAAAATTTTCGATAAAAAATACTCCGCTGCGAGCCGAGAAATTCCCAATGAAGGGTTTTATGAATCCTATAACTCGTCTCTCTATTTCTCCGAGAAAAAGATAAATTTTGTCCATAAATCGAAATTGGTACTTGGCGTTGAAAAGGTACCTTTTATCAGTCTTTTGCCATTTTTAGAGAAATATGCCATTGAGCTTGAAGGAGGCTCGGGCTCTTTAGGAACTGAACGCTACCCTAAAATGGTCCGAGACGGAAGGTTAAAACTTGCCCCCATCGTTTGCTACGAGTCGATTTATGGAGAATTTATTGGGAAACAAGTAAAACAAGGTGCAAACCTGCTGTGCGTAATCACGAACGATGGATGGTGGGGCAACACACCCGGTTACAAACAACACAATTCGTTTTCTGCATTGCGAGCCATTGAAAACAGAAAGTACCTAGTGAGGTCAGGAAACACAGGGATAAGTTCAGTTTTTAATCCCAATGGTAATTGCCTTACAGCAACTAAATTCGACACACAAGATTACATTGACATGAAAATCCCTTTATTGGAAGGGTTGACATTCTATACTCGACAGGGTGATTTTTTAGGAAAAGTCGCCTTACTTGCTTCAGGTATTTTACTGATGTTTTACCTCTTTAAACGAAAAAAGCCCAACCGAAGTTGAGCTTTTCTAAAAGTTTGAAGGTGAATTAGTTTTTCATCAATTTTCCTGAAGTAATGTTGTCTCCAGATTTAATTTGATAAAAATAAGTCCCTGCATTTAAATTCGCAGTTGAAATCTCGATGTTGTTTACGCTTTCGGTAACAACGTTTTGATTCAATACTTCTTTACCTGAAAGGTCAAACAATGAAATGGTAGCTTCGTTAGAAACAGATTCAAAACCAAAAACAACGATGTCAGAAGTTGGATTCGGTGTAACCATGACATTTGTAATCTCAACGTCGTTCAATCCTGCATTGCAAGATGCGGTACATTTATCCCAACAAAAAGCATAGGTTGTTGCTGTATTAGGAATCGCTGCCAATACCCTTGTAACCAATGGTGTTCCCTGAACTGTCGCAGTAGCTCCACAATTTCCTGAAATTAGTGTGCTTGAAGCCGCTGTACCTTCTTGGCTTCCGAAGTTACCATTTACAAACAAATAGTTTAAAGATTGTCCAATGGATGCTTGTGGAAAAGTAACTGCCAACTGCCAGATGTTATTTGGCAAACTTGTCATTGCAGAACTTGGTATAGAAGGAGAAAAATCAGCCATTGCCGCTCCACCCGCTGTGGCATTTCTGGAAGAAAAATTTCCAGTTAAACGAATCCCCGTTGCATCGATAACTCCGCCTCCAGCGATAAAGTTTGTTACGTCAACACGAAAGGTTACCGTTACTTGTGCAAAAGATGCAGAAGCAATAAAAAGAGCTAAAACAGAAGTAAAAATTTTTTTCATAGTTAAATATTTAAGTGTTAATGACCTTAAATATACGACAATTGGCTAAACGTTGAATACCTATGCTTTTTTTTTAGGGGTTAACTCCAATTTACCAACAAACAAACTTTGAGGCCATTCTGCCCTATTTTTTAAAGCATCTCCAGTGAAAAGCCCAAAGTAAGACGATCCGCTGCCTGAGAGTGCGGCATAGAATGCGCCGGCATCTTTCAATCGTGAAATCCCATCGGCAATTTCAGGGTATTGCAAGGCCAGTCTGGGTTCAAAATCATTGGGTAGGCACGCTTGCCAATCTTGTTGGGGAAAATGAATTCTTTTTCCAAGCGCATCTTTGGGTACTTCAGGTACTACTTTCGCATACGCTTCCTTTGTACTAATGTGTAGGTCAGGATGGATGAGAACGATGTGTAAATTGTCTAAATCCAATGAAATTGGGTGCAATATTTCCCCTCGACCCGTGGCGAGACAGGGTTGGTTTTGGATAAAAAAAGCACAATCACTGCCAATTTCTGCAGCCATATCCATGAGTTCTTGTATTGACAATCCTACTTCAAACATTTCATTGAGTCCAAGTAAGGTAAAAGCAGCATCGGAAGAACCACCCCCTAAACCCGCACCAATGGGGATTTGTTTGCGGAGGTGAATCCGAACCGGCGGAATCGGGTGTTTTCGATAAAAAGATTGATAAGCCATTTCACACAAACCGGGCTTACCGTCGATTGGCAAAGGGATGCCAGAATAAATCATTTCAAATTCATTAGATTCTGTTAGCTCCAAAACATCAAAAACCGGGATGGGTATCATTACCGTTTCTATGTTATGATAACCGTCATTTCGCTTTTCAAGGATGTTCAGTCCAAGATTTATTTTTGCATTTGGATAAAGGATCATGTGACAAAATTACAAGAACCCATCAAAATTTTTACTTTTGTTTAAAGAACGATATAAAATGCATACATTTTTAGACTTTGAGCTGCCTTTAAAAGAACTAGAGGAGCAGATTGCCCAAACCGAAGAAATCGGTATCAACACGCAGGTTGACATGCGTGACAAGGTATTGGAATTGAAAAGGAAATATGAGGAAACTTCCACAGAAATTTTCAAGAATCTTACGCCGTGGCAACGTGTTCAACTTTCCCGCCATCCGGATCGACCTTATTCTTTGGCTTACATCTCTGCAGTAACTGGAGGTGATTTTCTCGAATTGCATGGAGACAGAGGCGTAAAGGATGACAAGGCGATGATTGGTGGTTTTGGAAGCATTGATGGACGCACCGTAATGTTCATAGGTCAACAAAAAGGCATAAACACCAAGATGCGTCAGTTCCGGAATTTTGGAATGCCCAATCCTGAAGGATATCGAAAAGCACTGCGTTTGATGAAAATGGCAGAGAAATTTAACAAACCCATCGTTACCTTTATAGATACCCCAGGCGCTTATCCGGGGTTGGAAGCTGAGGAACGTGGACAAGGAGAGGCCATTGCCAGAAACATTTATGAAATGATGCGACTAAAAGTCCCTGTGATCTGCATCGTTATTGGCGAAGGAGCCTCAGGAGGTGCGTTGGGCATTGGTGTTGGAGACAAGGTCGTAATGCTCGAAAACACTTGGTACTCTGTGATTTCACCTGAATCTTGCTCATCCATCCTTTGGAGGTCTTGGGAACACAAGGAACAGGCTGCCAGCGCATTGAAACTTACTTCAACCGACATGAAATCCTTTGGTTTGGTGGACGATGTAATTACAGAACCGATCAACGGAGCACACCGTTCGCATCAAGAAATATTTGCCACCGTAAAAACCAAAATTCTAGGCTATCTGGAAGAATTGGACGCACTTGAACCTGATCAAAGAATAAACCTTCGAATCGAAAAATTTGGAAAAATGGGGGTTTGGAAATAACCCATGCGATAAATGTCCGATTCGCTCTATACCCCAATTGCTTACCTTAAAGGGATTGGTCCGCAGAAGGCTGAACTCTTATCCAAGGAGCTCGGAATTTCTTTGTTTATCGATTTACTCTATCATTTTCCGTTTCGGTATGTCGATCGATCGAAAATTCACCAATGTGCACAAGTTCACCTCGTAGATGGTTACGTACAATGCATTGGCTACATCGATGCCATTCAAGAGATAGGAAACGCAAGACATAAACGTTTACAGTGCAGGTTTAGCGATGATAGCGGGAGCATACAATTGATGTGGTTTCAAGGGTGGCGATGGATTAAACCCACGTTGGTGATTGGAAAAAAATACCAGATTTTTGGAAAAGCAAAAGCCATTGGAAACCATTGGACCATTGCGCACCCAGAGATTTCCCCCCTTGAAGATTCTATTACAAAGGGTTTTCAGCCCATTTATGGAAGCTCCGAAAAACTAAATGCAAAAGGACTTCATTCCCGAGGCATAGAAAAAGCCATACGCACCTTATTCGAACAAACCGATCTTACCAGGCAAGCGGACTTTCTACCTGAATACCTGTTGGAAAAACACAAAATGCCCGCGCTGGCAATCGCTTGTAAAAACATCCATTTCCCAGAAACTGAAATTGATTTCCAACGTGCACAGTTTCGATTCAAGTTTGAAGAGTTGTTTCTCATGCAATTTGAAATGATCCTCCGAAAAGGCATTCGAAAACGGACTGAAAAAGGATTTTTGTTTCCCGAATCAGGCGAAATACTAAAGACTTTTTACAATGATTACCTGCCTTTTGATTTAACGAACGCACAAAAAAGAGTCATCCGTGAAATACGTAAAGACTTTCTAACGGAACGACATATGAACCGTCTACTTCAAGGGGATGTTGGGTCGGGTAAAACCTTGGTCGCCTTGATTTCAATGCTCATAGCAAATGGAAATGATTATCAGGCGGCTTTGCTTGCGCCTACAGAAATTTTAGCCCATCAACATGCAGAAACCCTACGCGAATTGCTTCAAGACTTACCGGTCCGAGTAGAATTGTTGACTGGTTCTACGAAGAAGTCCCAACGAACGCCGATGTTTAAGGAACTTGCCGATGGTGACATCCAAATCCTGGTAGGTACACACGCGTTGCTAGAGGACCCTGTCGTCTTCAAAAACCTAGGACTTGTAGTGATTGATGAACAGCACCGATTCGGGGTCGCACAACGCGCTAAAATGCGTAAAAAAAACACCTTAGCACCCCATGTTTTGGTTATGACCGCAACCCCTATTCCAAGAACCCTTGCGATGACCTTTTATGGAGATTTAGAGATTTCTGTAATAGACGAGCTTCCACCCGGAAGAAAACCCATCCAAACCCTTCATCGATTTGATTCACATCGTTCTGAGTTGTTTGGTTTCATGCGCAAGGAAATTGAAAAGGGCAGACAGATTTACATTGTCTATCCTTTAATTGACGACAGCGAGACCTTGGACTTTAAGAGTTTATCAGATGGATTCGAAGCCATCTCAAGGGCTTTTCCCCTGCCGACCTACCAAGTAAGCATCGTTCATGGCAAATTAAAACCAGAGGTCAAGGCCTATGAAATGAAACGATTTATAGATGGGATCACAAACATCATGGTGGCGACGACAGTGATAGAGGTTGGGGTGAATGTTCCCAATGCCACGGTGATGGTCATTGAGAGCGCGCAAAGGTTTGGTTTATCACAACTTCATCAACTTAGGGGACGTGTGGGTAGAGGGGGTGAAAAATCCCATTGCATTTTAATGACGCCGCACGCACTTTCGAAAGAAGCAAAAAAACGAATGGAAACCATGGTTGAAACCACAGATGGATTTAAGATTGCAGAGGTTGATTTGGCATTGCGCGGTCCGGGTGATTTATTAGGGACACAACAAAGCGGCGCGTTAAATTTCAAAATGGCGGATCTATCCAAAGACCAATCCATCGTCATTTTAGCCAGAGATGAAGCGGAAGCGATATACAATGAGGACCCACGGTTAGAAAACCCAAAATACCTTTCCTTGCGCAAAAAAATGGTTGAATTGTTAAAGAACAAACCTGAATGGGATAAAATTGCATAAAAAAATCCCGCAGCAACTGCGGGATTTAAATTAGAATTTGGTCTTTAGGTTACGCTTCGTTCTCTTCAACAAGTTTGTCATACACCTCTTGCGAGCCAACAATCATGTTTTGGAAATGACGTACGCCTGTTCCAGCCGGAATAAGGTGTCCTACGATTACATTTTCTTTCAATCCCAATAAGTGATCTTCTTTTCCAGAAATGGCAGCCTCGTTTAATACTTTGGTTGTTTCTTGGAAAGATGCTGCAGAGATAAATGATTGCGTTTGTAGGGACGCTCTGGTAATACCTTGAAGCAAAGGAGTTGAGGTAGCAGGAACGGCTTCCCTTCCTTCGATCAATTTTTTATCTTCACGTTTCAACCTAGAGTTTTCATCACGTAATTTACGTACAGAAATCATTTGTCCTTTTTCAACTTCGGTAGAGTCGCCTGCATCACGCACCAACATCAATCCGTACAATTTATCATTTGCTTCCATAATGTCCGCTTTGTGCACAGATTGACCTTCCAAGAACCTTGTGTCCCCAGAGTCAATGATTTCTGCTTTAAGCATCATTTGGCGTACAATAACCTCGAAATGTTTGTCATTAATTTTCACACCTTGTAAACGGTATACCTCTTGAATTTCATTCACAATGTACTCCTGTACTTTGGTCGGTCCTTCAATGTTAAGGATGTCATTTGGTGTAATGGCACCATCGGATAAAGGTTGTCCTGCCCGAACGAAGTCATTTTGTTGTACCAAGATGTGTTTAGAAAGTGGAACAAGGTATTTACGAACTTCTCCTAATTTAGAAGTAATAAGTATTTCTCTGTTGCCACGTTTGATGTTACCATAGGTTGCTGTTCCATCAATTTCAGAAACTACCGCTGGATTGGATGGATTTCTTGCTTCAAAAAGCTCAGTAACCCTTGGAAGTCCACCTGTGATGTCACCCGTTTTACCTGCCAATCTTGGGATTTTAACCAAGGTAACCCCTGCATCAACCACATCACCTTCGTTAACAGAAATGTGAGCATTTACAGGAAGTGAGTATTCCCTAAGAATTTCTTTGGTTTTAGCATCTATGATATGAATCGCGGGACTTCTTTTCTTGTCTCTTGTTTCAATCGTTACTTTTTCGGTAAATCCTGTTTGCTCATCCATCTCCTCACGGAAGGTAATGCCTTCAATGATGTTATCGAAAACAACTTTCCCTTTCACCTCAGTGATGATTAGGGCATTGTATGGATCCCACTTACAGATTACATCGCCTTTCTTGATTTTAGTATTGGTAACCACCATTAAATCAGAACCGTAAGGAATGTTTGCATTCATTACAATAATTCCGGTTTTTTCATCGATGATTCTCAATTCTGCAGAACGTCCCACCACAATAACTTTAGGAGATCCGTCCGGATTTTTCTTTTCAATGGTTCGCAATTCTTCAATTTCCAATCTTCCAGAGGCTTTTGCTTTGATGTCAGAAATGTCTGCAATGTTTGATGCGGTACCCCCAACGTGGAAGGTACGAAGGGTAAGCTGTGTTCCTGGTTCTCCAATGGATTGTGCGGCAATTACACCTACAGCATCTCCAATTTGAGCCACCCTGTGGGTAGCAAGGTTTCTTCCATAACATTTAGAACAAACACCTTTGCGCATTTCACACGTAAGTACAGAACGAATTTCTACTTCTTCAATTCCTGCTTTTTCAATTGATTTCGCAATGTCTTCAGAAATTAAATCACCACTGTAGGCAAGTAACTGATCCGATTCAGGGAAATAAATGTCATGAACAGAAGTCCTACCAAGGATTCTATCGTACAAAGGTTCTACAATCTCATCGTTTTTCTTCAATGAAGTTGCAACGATACCTCTTAGGGTACCACAGTCTTCTGAATTGATGACAACATCTTGTGCAACATCCACCAATCGACGCGTTAGGTAACCTGCATCCGCTGTTTTCAAGGCGGTATCGGCTAATCCTTTACGTGCACCGTGGGTAGAGATAAAGTACTCCAAGATGGAAAGACCTTCTTTAAAGTTTGCAAGGATTGGATTTTCAATGATTTCTTGAACCGAAGCTCCTGATTTTTGTGGTTTTGCCATCAAGCCCCTCATTCCTGAGAGCTGGCGAATTTGTTCTTTCGAACCCCTTGCACCAGAATCAAACATCATGTAGATGGAGTTAAACCCTTGACGGTCTGATTTTAACTGTTCCATTAAGGTATGTGTCAACCTTGAGTTGGTATGTGTCCAAATGTCGATGATTTGGTTGTAACGCTCATTGTTGGTGATCAATCCCATGTTATAATTAGCCATTACTTCTTTTACATCGGTAGCGGCTTTAGAAACCAAGGCTTCTTTTTCTTTCGGGATGATAATGTCATCCAGGTTAAACGATAATCCTCCTTTGAACGCCATGTCATATCCTAAGGATTTGATGTCGTCAAGGAATTGTGCCGTTCTGGAAGTTCCTGAAACTTTCAATACTTCCCCAATGATGTCACGCAACGCTTTTTTGGTTAGTACATCATTGATAAAACCAACTTCTCTAGGCACTTTTTCATTGAAAAGAACACGACCACAGGTGGTTTCAATCAATTTGAGTACAGGAACCCCTTGTTCATCAAGATCATAGGATTTTACTTTGATTCTTGCGTGAAGGTCTAGTTTTCGTTCGTTTAAGGCAATGATAACTTCTTTTGGAGAATAGAAAATACCATCTTGTCCTTTCACAACATCATCCTCAGTAGATACCTTTCCTTTGGTCATGTAATACAGACCCAAAACCATATCCTGGGAAGGAACGGCAATCGGAGCACCATTTGCAGGGTTAAGGATATTGTGCGATGCAAGCATCAACATTTGAGCCTCAAGGATGGCTGCATTTCCAAGGGGTAAGTGAACCGCCATTTGGTCACCGTCAAAGTCGGCGTTGAATGCGGTCGTTACCAAAGGGTGTAAACGAATGGCTTTTCCTTCGATTAATTTCGGTTGAAAAGCTTGGATTCCCAAACGGTGAAGTGTTGGTGCACGGTTTAGCAATACAGGGTGGCCTTTTAATACATTTTCAAGGATGTCCCAAACCACTGGTTCTTTTCTGTCTACAATTTTCTTTGCAGATTTCACTGTTTTCACGATGCCACGTTCAATCATTTTACGGATGATAAACGGTTTGTAAAGTTCCGCAGCCATATTTTTGGGAAGCCCACATTCGTGAAGTTTCAAATCAGGACCAACGACAATTACAGAACGTGCTGAATAATCCACCCTTTTACCGAGTAGGTTTTGACGGAAACGACCTTGTTTTCCTTTTAATGAATCAGAAAGAGATTTAAGGGCACGGTTGGACTCTGTCTTAACCGCACTGGATTTTCTTGAATTGTCAAAAAGTGAATCTACCGATTCTTGAAGCATCCTTTTTTCGTTTCTTAGGATCACTTCAGGTGCTTTGATCTCGATCAATCTTTTAAGTCGATTGTTACGAATGATTACACGACGGTAAAGGTCATTCAAATCCGAAGTTGCGAAACGACCACCATCTAAGGGAACCAAAGGACGCAATTCAGGTGGAATCACAGGTACAACTTTCACAATCATCCATTCAGGACGGTTGTCAATTCTTTTTTGAGAATCACGCATTGCTTCCACAACTTGAAGTCTTTTGAGGGCTTCATTTTTACGTTGTACAGAGGTTTCATCTTCCGCAGAAGCGCGCAATTGGTGAGACATAGATTCTAGATCCATGCTCTTAAGCAAATCATATAATGCTTCAGCGCCCATTTTGGCAATGAATTTATTGGGATCTGTATCGTCTAAGAAATGGTTGTCTTTCAAAGCAGGATTCTCAATAATATCTAGGTATTCTTCTTCCGTCAAGAAGTCAAATTTCTTAAGCGCAAGGCCTTCCATTTCGGTAGTCATACCGGCTTGGATTACCACATAACGCTCATAATAGATGATTTGATCTAACTTTTTGGTAGGCATTCCAAGGAGGTAACCAATTTTGTTTGGAAGCGAGCGGAAATACCAAATATGAGCCACAGGAACAACCAAGGAAATATGTCCTGTTCGTTCTCTTCGCACTTTTTTCTCGGTAACTTCTACCCCACAACGGTCACAAACGATTCCTTTGTATCGAATGCGTTTGTATTTACCACAGTGGCATTCATAATCTTTAACGGGTCCAAAAATACGTTCACAAAACAAACCATCTCGTTCCGGCTTGTAAGTTCTGTAGTTAATGGTTTCCGGTTTAAGTACTTCACCACTTGAGTGCTCTAGAATAATCTCTGGTGAGGCCAAAGAAATGGTTATTTTACTAAAGCTATTTTGTTTTTTTGGGGTTTCTTTTTTCAAAGCCATTTTTATTGCTTAAAATCTAATTAATCAATTAATCTAAGGACACGTTCAAACACAATCCGCGCAACTCATGCAACAATACATTGAATGATTCTGGGATACCTGGTTCAGGAATAACATCACCTTTCACAATTGCTTCATACGCTTTTGCTCTACCGATAACATCATCGGATTTAACGGTAAGTAATTCTTGTAGGATATTCGCAGCACCAAATGCTTCAATTGCCCAAACCTCCATCTCACCAAATCTTTGACCTCCAAATTGGGCTTTACCACCCAAAGGTTGTTGTGTAATCAATGAGTATGGTCCGATGGATCTGGCGTGCATTTTATCATCTACCATGTGAGAAAGTTTCAACATATAGATGATTCCAACGGTAGCTGGTTGGTGAAAACGTTCACCGGTACCACCGTCATACAGATAGGTTTTACCAGATTTTGGAACACCTGCTTTTACAGTCCATTCATCAATTTCAGCAGGGCTGGCACCATCAAAAATCGGCGTTGCAAACTTGATTCCTAATTTTTCACCTGCCCAACCAAGAACGGTTTCGTAAATCTGCCCTAAGTTCATACGTGAAGGTACACCCAACGGATTCAATACGATGTCGACTGGGGTTCCATCTTCCAAGAAAGGCATATCTTCTTGACGAACTATGTTCGCTACGATTCCTTTGTTACCATGTCGTCCCGCCATTTTATCTCCAACTTTCAGTTTTCGTTTTTTGGCAACATACACTTTTGCAAGTTTCACAATTCCTGCTGGAAGTTCGTCTCCTACAGAAATATGGAATTTTTTACGTTTGTAATTTCCAAAGAGGTCGTTCGATTTGATGCTAAAATTATGGATCACGCGGCTGATCATTTGGTTGATTTTCTCATCAGAGGTCCAATTCAAAGGATTGATTATGGTATAATCCAATGCCATGAGCACTTTGGTAGAAAACTTAGTTCCTTTTTTGATCAGTTCTTCCTTAAAGTTATTGAATACACCTGAGGATTTGTTCTCTCCGATGATGGTCAATAATTTTTCGGCCAATTTTTCTTTTAGCTCGTTGTGTTCTTTTTGAAATTCCGCATCCAAGATTTCCAAAATTGGTTTGTCTTGGCTTTTGGTTTTACGGTCTTTAACAGCACGAGAGAAAAGTTTTTTGTTGATTACCACACCTCGAAGTGAAGGTCCAGCTTTTAGGGAAGCATCTTTCACATCTCCAGCTTTGTCTCCAAATATTGCACGTAATAATTTTTCCTCTGGGGATGGATCGGTTTCACCTTTAGGCGTAATTTTTCCAATCAGGATGTCTCCTTCTTTAATCTCAGCGCCGATGCGAATCAATCCATTTTCATCTAGGTCCTTGGTTGCTTCTTCGCTCACATTTGGAATGTCAGAGGTAAGCTCTTCCATTCCTCTTTTTGTATCACGTACTTCCAAAGAATACTCATCAATATGAATCGAGGTAAAGATGTCATTTCGAACCACTTTTTCAGAGATTACGATGGCATCCTCAAAGTTGTAACCTTTCCAAGGCATGAAAGCTACTTTCATGTTTTGTCCGAGTGCCAACTCCCCTTTTTGGGTAGCATATCCTTCACAAAGTACTTGGTCTTTCGCCACGCGATCTCCTTTTTGGACAATCGGTTTAAGGTTCATACAGGTACTTTGGTTTGTTTTGGCAAACTTGGTCAGGTTGTATTTTTTTACTTCACTGTCGAAGGAAACCAATTTATCTTCATCGTTCCAATCGTAGCGAATAATGATTTCATTGGCATCAACGTATTCAACCACACCGGGTCCTTCAGCGTTCACCAACACACGAGAGTCTCTTGCCACCAATTCTTCAATCCCGGTACCGACAATCGGCGAACTTGGTTTGATCAAAGGTACAGCTTGACGTTGCATGTTAGATCCCATCAGGGCACGGTTGGCATCATCATGTTCTAGGAATGGAATGGAGGAAGCCGCAATCGATGCGATTTGGTTGGCTCCAACGTCCATAAGGGTAAGGTCTTTTGGTTTCACCACTGGGAAATCTCCTTCATACCTTGCTTTAACAACATCGGATAAGAAATTTCCTTTGTCATCCACAATTGCATTCGCTTGAGCGATGGTTTTTCCATCTTCTTCTTCAGCGGCTAGGTACAATGGCTCTTCTGTAAGTACAACTTTACCATTGTCAACTTTACGATATGGGGTTTCGATGAAACCTAATTTATTTACTTTGGCGAAAACGCAAAGTGAAGAAATCAGACCAATGTTTGGACCTTCTGGCGTTTCAATGGTACACAACCTACCGTAGTGGGTGTAGTGAACGTCCCTTACCTCAAATCCTGCTCTTTCACGAGATAAACCGCCAGGCCCTAGTGCTGAAAGTCTACGTTTGTGCGTAACTTCTGACAAAGGATTGGTTTGGTCCATGAACTGAGAAAGTTGATTGGTTCCAAAGAAGGAATTGATAACTGAGCTCAAGGTTTTCGCGTTGATTAAGTCAATAGGGGTAAATACCTCATTGTCTCTCACGTTCATTCTTTCACGAATGGTACGAGCCATTCTGGCAAGACCTACTCCGAATTGCGCGTACAATTGTTCACCAACGGTTCTAACGCGACGGTTGGAAAGGTGATCGATGTCATCCACATCCGCTTTGGAGTTGATCAATTCAATTAGGTATTTTACAATTTCAATGATGTCTTGTTTTGTAAGTACCCTTGATGTTTCTTCTGCATTTATTTTAAGTTTTTTATTTAACCTAAAACGTCCTACTTCACCAAGATCATAGCGTGTATCCGAGAAGAATAATTTTTCGAAAACACCTTTTGCGGTTTCGAAATCTGGTGGATCTGCGTTTCGTAATTGTCGGTAGATGTACTCAATTGCTTCTTTTTCAGAATTGGTTGCATCTTTTTGAAGGGTGTTATAGATAATGGTATAATCAATGGCATTTGCATTTTCTTTGTGCAAGATGATTGATTTTGCCCCTGAATTCAGGATGTCTTCAAGGTGTTTTTCTTCGATAAGAAGTTCACGGTCAAGAACAACCTCATTTCTTTCAATTGAAACTACTTCTCCAGTATCTTCATCTACGAAATCTTCAATCCAGGTTTTAAGAACCCTCGCTGCCAACCTACGTCCAACCAATTTTTTAAGGATTGCTTTGGTAATTTTGACTTCATCTGCAAGGCCAAAGATTTCAAGGATGTCGCGGTCGGTCTCAAAGCCCATTGCCCTGAAAAGGGTGGTAAGGGGTAATTTTTTCTTTCTATCAATGTAAGCATACATGATGCTGTTAATGTCGGTAGCAAATTCAATCCAAGAACCTTTGAAAGGGATGATTCTTGCTGAATATAATTTTGTTCCATTTGCATGGCGAGATTGTCCAAAGAACACCCCTGGTGAGCGGTGTAATTGAGAAACGATTACGCGTTCAGCTCCGTTTACAACGAAGGAACCTTTCGGTGTCATGTAAGGAATGGTGCCTAAGTAAACATCTTGAACGATGGTTTCGAAATCTTCATGTTCCGGATCGGTACAATACAATTTCAATTTTGCCTTTAGGGGAACACTATACGTAAGTCCTCTTTCGATACATTCTTCTATGGAATAACGAGGGGGATCAATGAAATAATCAAGAAACTCTAAAACGAACTGGTTTCTGGTATCCGTTATCGGGAAGTTTTCAGCGAACACTTTAAAGAGTCCTTCACTTTCCCTGTTTTCTGGAGTTGTTTCCAATTGAAAAAACTCTCGAAAGGATTTTAATTGAATTTCCAAGAAATCTGGATATTCAAAGAAATTTTTGCTTGATGCGAAGTTTATTCGGTTTGAATTCGTTTTTGTTGCCAAGGCGAATATTTTAATTGAAATTAATAAAAGGACGTACTATAAACAGGACAAGGCATCCGAATAAATCGATTGCCTGTCCTGCAAAACCATGGATTAATTACTTAACCTCAACCTCAGCTCCAACCTCTTCAAGAGATTTCTTAAGTGCTTCGGCTTCGTCTTTAGAAACTGCTTCTTTCAAGGTAGAAGGTGCAGCGTCAACTAAATCTTTAGATTCTTTAAGGCCATTTCCAGTAAGTTCTTTTACCATTTTAACTACTGCAAGTTTGTTTGGTCCACAACCTTTCAAGATTACGTCGAATTCTGTTTGCTCTTCTACAGCTTCTGCTTCAGCGCCACCGCCACCACCAGCGACCATAACTGCTGCTGCAGCTGCAGGTTCGATTCCATATTCTTCCTTAAGGATTGCTGCCAATTCATTTACTTCTTTTACGGTTAAGTTAACCAACGTTTCCGCTATTTGCTTTAATTCAGCCATTTTATTTGTTTTTAAAAGGATTTATAACTATTAATTTTCTCTTTCTTCGAGGGTTTTAAGGATCCCTGCTATTTTACCACCTGCGCCTTTAAGACCTGACAATACATTTTTCATTGGGCTTTGTAACAAACCAACGATTTCTCCGACCAATTCTTCTTTAGATTTGAGCGTTTCAAGCGCCAATAGTTGGTTATCACCTACAAAAATTGCTTCTTCAATGTAGGCACCTTTTAGGATTGGTTTTGGAGATTTCTTACGAAATTCTGAAATCAATCTTGCGGGTGCATTCGCTTCTTCGCTAATCATCATGGAGGTAGAACCTTTCAAAAGGTTTTTCAATTCCCCATAATTCTTACCTTCTACACGATCCATTGCTTTCTTAAGAAGTGCGTTTTTCACTACTTTCAAAGAAATGTTTGATTGATAGCATTTTCTTCTTAGGTTGTTGATTGATTCAACCGTTAGATCTGCAGTATCTGTCAAGTAGAGTATGTTGGATGCAGATAATTCAGCGACCAAATCCTCGATGTATTTTGCTTTTTCTTCTCTTGTCATTTTAAAATTATTAAGCAGTTACGGATTTGGTATCAATTTGAATTCCGGCACTCATTGTAGAGCTCAATGCAATACTTTTGATGTAGGTTCCTTTCGCTGCGGAGGGCTTTAATTTAAGGAGCGTTTGAATAAGCTCGCTTGCATTTTCTTGAAGTTTCGAGCCTTCAAAGCTAACTTTTCCAACAGACGTATGAACGATTCCATTCTTGTCTACTTTAAAATCAATTTTTCCTGCTTTTACTTCTTGAACTGCTTTAGCCACATCCAACGTAACGGTACCTGTTTTCGGGTTGGGCATAAGTCCACGTGGACCTAAAATCCTACCTAGGGCACCTACTTTACCCATCACGCTAGGCATCGTAATGATTACATCGACATCGGTCCAACCGCCTTTGATTTTGGCGATGTAGTCGTCTAATCCAACGTAATCTGCACCTGCCGCAGTCGCTTCTGCTTCTTTGTCTGGGGTACACAAAACGAGGACTTTCATGTCTTTACCGGTTCCATGCGGAAGGGCTACGGTACCTCTTACCATTTGATTGGCTTTACGAGGATCTACACCTAGGCGCACAGCGATATCAACAGACGCATCAAATTTGGTAGTTGTAATTGACTTCACCAAATTGCAAGCGTCGCTTAGCGAATATGCCTTCTCTAAATCTACTTTAGACAAGACTTCCTTTCTTTTCTTTGAAATTCTTTTCATGTCGTTAGATTATTTGAGTTTTGGAGGTTCACCGCCTTTTACAACTACACCCATGCTTCGTGCTGTACCAGCAACCATGGTCATGGCTGCGTCAACGGTAAAGCAATTTAAATCAGGAAGTTTATCCTCCGCAATTAAGCGAATCTGGTCCCACGAAATGGCACCAACTTTGGATTTGTTTGGTTCAGAAGAACCTTTCTTGATTTTCGTTTGCTCTACAATTTGCACTGCAGCTGGGGGCGTTTTTAAAACGAATTCAAATGATTTGTCTGCATAGACAGTGATCACAACTGGGACCACTTTTCCGGGTTTATCTTGGGTTCTGGCATTAAACTGCTTACAGAATTCCATGATGTTTACCCCTTTTGCACCAAGTGCCGGACCGATGGGTGGCGAGGGATTCGCTGCACCGCCTTTGATCTGTAATTTGATCAGAGCTACTACTTCTTTAGCCATTTATTCACATTTTATGTAGTCAAACATAAGTACTATCGGGAAGCTTGTTTCGATTTCCTTACTCCTACGGTTATTACATCCTTAAACCTCTTTTTCCACTTGCATGTAGCTTAATTCAAGCAAGTTTTTTCTACCAAATATTTTAACCATCACTTTCAATTTCTTTTTATCCTCGTTAATCTCATCGATTATACCGGTAAAGTTGTTGAAAGGACCATCGATTACCTTTACGCCTTCTCCTATTACGAATGGGATTCTGACCTCTTCTTCATTTTCGGCGAGCTCGTCTACTTTCCCAAGGATTCTGTTTACCTCAGCCAAGCGCATTGGAACGGGTTCTCCACCCTTTTCAGAGCCTAAGAAACCAATCACATTGGTGATGCCTTTGATGATGTGAGGAACTTCTCCAATCAAAGCAGCTTCAATCAAAACGTAACCAGGTAAATAAGATCTTTCTTTGTTTACTTTTTTACCATTTCTAATTTGAAACACTTTTTCGGTAGGAATCAGTACTTGCGATACATATTCATCGAGTTTGTGACGTGAAATTTCAAGCTCAAGAAGTTCTTTTACCTTTTTTTCCTTGCCGCTCACTGCGCGAACCACATACCACCTTTTTGGAATTTCCGACATTTCTTTTGTTGTCATTAATAAATAAATCCGAGAAGTCCTCTCCAAGTATCGCCTTGTTTACCTGTAATACCAAAGGTGAAATCCATTCCAAATACCATTGCTGAGAAAAGGATGATGGATATCAAGACAATGATTGTATTGTTTTGTAATTCTTTCCATGTTGGCCACGTAACATTGTGCAACATTTCCGAATACGTTTCCAAGAAGTAGGTTCTAAATTTATGAAACACAGTACTTTTATTTTATTTGCACGGGCGGTAGGATTCGAACCCACGACCAATGGTTTTGGAGACCACCACTCTACCAGCTGAGCTACACCCGTTTAAAAAGGGGAGCAATTTGACTCCCCTTTTGTAAACTTATTTAATAACTCAATTAAGCAATGATTTCAGTTACTTGACCCGCACCTACGGTTCTACCTCCTTCACGGATGGCAAAACGAAGTCCTTTGTCCATTGCAACAGGAACGATCAATTTAACATTGATGGTAACGTTGTCACCTGGCATAACCATTTCACGACCATCTGTCAAGAAAATCTCTCCGGTAACATCAGTTGTACGGAAATAGAATTGAGGACGGTATTTGTTATGGAATGGCGTATGACGTCCACCTTCTTCTTTTTTCAAAACGTAGATTTCAGCTTTGAATTCATGGTAAGGCTTAGTTGAACCTGGTTTACAGATAACCATTCCTCTTTTAATTTGTGTTTTTTCAATACCACGTAGCAACAAACCAACGTTGTCACCTGCTTCACCGCGGTCAAGGATTTTACGGAACATTTCAACCCCAGTTACGGTAGAAGAAAGTTTAAGGTCACCCATTCCTAAGATGTCTACAGTCTCACCAGAGTTGATAACACCTGTTTCGATACGACCTGTTGCTACAGTACCACGACCGGTAATTGTAAATACGTCTTCGATAGGCATTAAGAACGCTTTATCAACATCACGTGGAGGTAACTCGATGTATGTATCTACTGCTTCCATCAACGCTTCAACGGTTGCAACCCATTTCTCTTCTCCATTCAATGCACCCAAGGCAGAACCTTGAATTACTGGAGCATTGTCACCATCATATTTGTAGAAAGACAACAATTCACGGATTTCCATTTCAACCAATTCCAAAAGCTCCTCATCATCAACCATATCCACTTTGTTCATGAATACAACCATTCTAGGAACACCTACTTGGCGACCCAAAAGGATGTGCTCACGTGTTTGAGGCATCGGTCCATCGGTAGCAGCAACCACAAGGATTGCTCCGTCCATTTGGGCAGCTCCTGTTACCATGTTTTTCACGTAGTCAGCGTGACCTGGACAGTCAACGTGCGCATAGTGACGGTTTGCAGTTTCATACTCAATGTGAGATGTGTTAATGGTAATACCACGCTCCTTTTCTTCAGGGGCGTTATCAATTGAGGAGAAGTCTCTTACTTGAGCCAATCCTTTTGACGCTAATACGCTGGAAATTGCAGCAGTTAGCGTAGTTTTACCGTGGTCAACGTGTCCAATGGTTCCAATGTTCACGTGTGGTTTCGAACGATCGAAATTTTCCTTAGCCATTTTACTTATTTGTTACTTAGTTAATACTCGTTTTAATTTACACTTATAATCAAAGATGCCGAAGCATCTGTTTTTTTATTGAGCCAATGACGAGATTTGAACTCGTGGCCTCTTCCTTACCAAGGAAGCGCTCTACCCCTGAGCTACACCGGCACTCAAAGAGAGCGGGAGACGAGATTCGAACTCGCGACGTTCAGCTTGGAAGGCTGACGCTCTACCAACTGAGCTACTCCCGCATATATTACCTTCGTGGGGAGAGCAGGATTCGAACCTGCGAAGGTGTACACCAACAGATTTACAGTCTGTCCTCGTTAGCCACTTGAGTATCTCCCCAACACTCCGAGCCGATGGAGGGATTCGAACCCCCGACCAGCTGATTACAAATCAGCTGCTCTGGCCAACTGAGCTACATCGGCGAATGTCGGTACCAATAAATAAAGAACAATCCCTTCAAAATTTGGATTGCAAATGTATGAAGCTTTTTTTGATTGAAAAAATTTTTATAGATTTTTTTAATTGTCAATTGAATTAACTTCGGAACATTTACAATTCCGTACTTTTACCCTTCGATGAGAAAGAAAAAAATTATCATTTGTGTCACCTCAGATTTAGCCACAGATCAAAGGGTGTTAAAGCATTGTAACGCATTCATTACGAATGGGTTCGATGTTGTATTGGTGGGACGCAAGCTAAAAAAAAGTTTGCCCATGCCCGTGCTTTCCTTCCAAACTCACCGTTTTCATTTGCTTTTTAGCAGTGGGGTCTGTTTTTATTTAGAGTATACCTTGCGGTTGTTTTTTTACCTACGCTTTCAGCGCTTTGATTTTCTTTGGGCGAACGATTTAGACACAGTTATTCCCTGTGCTTTATGTTCAAAAGTGCGCAAATCAAAATGGGTTTTTGATTCCCATGAAATCTTCACTGAGGTTCCTGAGCTTCAACATACCACCCTCAAAAAAGCGATTTGGCTATGGGTGGAGCGAAAATGGGCGGTTAGAGCGGATCTTATGCTCACCGTCAACGCATCCATTGCCAAACGATTTGAAAAACTATACCAACGAAAGGTCTACGTTGTCCGAAATGTTCCCCTGCAACGTGATTTATTACCTCCATTGAACCGAACTGAATTGAGCATTCCCGAAACCCATCTCATTCTTGTCACTCAAGGCTCTGGCATGAACAAGGGACGTGGGTTGACAGAAAGCATTGACGCGATGAAGGGATTGGAAAATGTAACCTTGTTTGTCATCGGCAGTGGAGATGCCATCCCTAATGCAAAAGCCCACGTGGTAAATAATGGCATGGGGTCGACTGTAAGGTTTATAGATAGGCTTCCTTATTTAGAAATGATGCGATATACCCAAATGGCAGATGTTGGGTTGGCATACGACGCTATGAATTGTTTGAATTTTCACTATGCTTTGCCCAATAAAATTTTTGATTATTTCCAAGCTGGCATTGCAGTGATCAGTGGTCCACAACCAGAAATTGAACGGTTGGTAATGCAATATGAAGTGGGAATTTCCATGGATGAAGTTACCCCAAAACACATTGTAAGCGCCGTTGAAGCGTTTCAGAAAGACCCCCAGTTTTTAGCCAAGTGTAAGGAAAATGGGAAGAATGCCTCAAAAATTGAAACCTGGCAAAATGAGCAAAGAAACCTTCATGAAGTAATTGCCTTGTTAACTTAGCCTTCGGTATTCTTGGTCAATGACCAACAGTTTATAGATGTCAAAAAACAACAAAATCCCTGTTTTTTTTCCCATTCGAAGTCTTTGTTTAAGCATTCCCAAAAACAATTTTCTCAGGGGCATTAAGCACGCACTCAATTTCCATTTACGCAGGGTGAGATAATACCTCAATAATTTTACGTGTTGAATGAAACCCTTGTCTTGTTTTTCTCTGGATAAAATTAGAACCAGGTTTCTGATGGCATTTTCTGTCTTACGTAAAAAGGCATCATTGTCGTCGAGCGTAGCATTTAGCACGGGATTGTCGATTTGATGTGTAAAAAATCCCAATCGTTGCAACTCAAATCCATACAAGGTATCTTCGTGGCCATACCCTCTTAAACCCTCGTCAAACCTTACCGAATCTGCCAAGGATTTTTCAATGACAAAATTATTGGTTTTGAATCCTGTATTGGAAAATCTGCGTTGATTTAGACTTAGGCTTTCCCTTGTCACGCTGATTTTCCATCGCAGGTAATGCTGGGCATTGGGCTCAGATTCTTGGTAAACACTACCGCCGTAAAAAACAGATTTTTCTTCTTGACGAATTGCTTTCCACCAAAGCGCCAGAAAATCTTCATGTATGATTTGAGAATCCCCATCTAAAAAAAGGAGGTGGGTTCCTTTTGCCTGCTGGACGAGTAAGTTACGCGTTTTGCTTCTGCCAAGGTTTGTTTGATTTCGATGGACTACGACGTGGCTAAGTTCGAGGACAGATTCGGGGATCACCGATTCATTTGAAGCATCATCCAACAGAAGGATTTCGGCAGGAAACCCCACCTTCATCGCCTGTGAATTCAACACACTCGCCAATTGAAGAACATTCGTATTGTAAACGGGAATACAAACGCTTAACATGGGATTTATGCCATGGTGTTTGGCGTACCGAAGTGCATTGGAGGAATGCCAGCTTGTGGATCTTGAATGGCGCCAAAATTCTCCTCATACTTTTCAATGTTGTCAGTCAATGCTTGAAGAAATCTTTTAGCATTTTGAGGTGTCATGAGCACACGTGAGCGAACTTTTCCTTTGGGCATGCCAGGCATGATTTGGATGAAGTCACAAACCACCTCTGCAGGAGAGTGTGTAATTACGGCTAGGTTAGAATAAATCCCCAAAGCGATTTCTTCACTTAGTTCGATGTTCATTTGGTTTTCTTGTTCTTCCATGATAAATTAGGTTAACGGGAATTCATTTTCATTAAAGGTAATGCCATATTCTTGAAGTTCATTCAAAACGGGCTTATAAATTTCACTCGATACAGGGATATGAACACCCGGATGGCTGTAACCATTTAGCATAAGCTTTGCGATGATTGCGATGGGTAACCCGACTGTATTAGACATGGCCGTATAGGTAACGTCTTCACCCAAGGAAACCATCGACGATACGATTCGTTTTTGGATGTTGTCTTCTATGAATTCAATTTCGTGATACATTACGATCATGTCGCGGTCATTATCGCTTAATTTCCAAGCTTTTTGCAACAGGGTCTGAAGCAACCAAGCGGGACTCGAATCTTCAGTCGTAATCGTTGCATCTTGGTTAAAAAAACCAATTTCTTCAAAAAGCACAAAGAGGTGTTCTCTATCGGCGCGTAGGAAACGCTTCAGTTTATCTTCCACACTCATTTCAACTTCATAAGGAAGAAATCCATTCAACAGTTGTCGAGGCGTTAGTTTACTGCTGTTTTCTAACACATAGGAATCATCGGTAAGCCCTAATTCTACAAAAACGTCCCAACCTTGACAGAAATCTGGTTTACGCAGGGTTCCTCTGTAAATGGTTTTCACTTCATTGATGTCATATACTTCGAGGTATTTCAGGGAATCCCGATTGGCATACCCATCAAAATAACCATGGCCTTCGATGTTGAATCTTTCGGTCCTTTTAAACAGTTGCGAATAAGGGATGTATTTGAGTTCGTTGTTTTGACGGAAGGCAGCGACCCCCCCTTGCCCGGCCAGAACTACATTTCTTGGGTTCCAAGTAAATTTATAGTGCCAAGCATTTCCGTCGTTTGACGGTGCGATCAAACCCCCACAGAAGGATTTAAAACTTGTAAGGGTTGCGCCTTTCTCTCTGATTTGGTCGATGATTTTCATCGCACTCATATGGTCTATTCCGGGGTCTACGCCCGTTTCGTTCATGATGGTAACCCCTTTTTCTTTTGCTTGTAAGTGCAAGGCCTTCATTTCTTTAGAAACATAGCTTGGGGTAATCAGGTTGGTTCTAAGATCTATGCAATCTTTGGCAACATCTGGATGAAATTTTGGAGGGAGCATGGAAATCACGATGTCGACGTGTGCAATGAGTGCCCTACGTTCTTCGGCATCACTTGCATCTAGGCTAATGAGATCTATTCGGGGATGGTTGCCGTATTTATCCGACAGAAAATCTAACTCTTTGTTGGCAATTTTAAGGTGCCAATTTTCTTTTTCAAGGTGATTTAAGAGGTAGCGAAACAAAGAGGAAGCAGATAAGCCTGCGCCAAGTACCAAGATGGTTTTCATGCGTATCAGTCGATGTTTTCTAAAATGGGACGTATGGCATTGAAAAGAACTTCTTCATCCCAGGGTTTTGAGATAAAAGATTCCAACAAATTGTCTTTTTGAAGGGCATCTACGTAGACTGGATTGGCATGACCTGAGAGCATAACACATTTAAGGTTCGGATGCTTTTCTTTGATGGCACGAATCAATTGGGCTCCGGTCATCTTTGGCATTTGATAATCCACGATGATAAAAATGATGTCGATTTTCTCTTCGACTAAACTGTCGATGTTTTCTAAAGCCTCGGAGGGATCGGTAAAGTATTCCAACAGGGTACATTTTTGATCAACAATTTTTGCAAGTTGGAAACCCAACATTTGCAAAATATAGGGATCATCATCTACACAAACGACGGCATATTTTAATTCATACATGGCGCAAAGTTACTATAATAATTCAATCTCAACTTCATTTTTTGGAGGCTGTGAATGGTCTAATTTTTTGAAACGAACATGGAAAGTGGTTAGCGAATCATCGGATTCCAGGGTGATTTTCGCATTGTGCTCTTCCAAAACACTTCTTACGATGCTAAGTCCCAAACCTGATCCATTTTTCCTTGCCTTGGTAGTGTAGAACTTATCAAATATTTTTTCCTTGATTTCATCTGGGATTTTTGGACCATTGTTGGCAATCGATACGGTCACAAAACCATCGTTTTCTGCAGCCGTAATTTTTATCATCCCTCGGTCTTTGTATTGGTCAAGGGATTCGATTGCATTCTTGATGATGTTTGACCAAAGTTGGAAAAGTTTGATGTCAAATCCCGATACAAAGTAAGATTTATCGACATCAAAAATCAGTTCAACGTTCTTTTTAAGTTCATAATTAAATACATTCAAAACGGTAGATACATTGCTATGTAAATTCACAGATGCCTTTTCACTGTTTCGTTGGTCTTTGATAAACGATCGAAGGTCTTGTACCACTTTAGAAGCTCTATCTGAGGATGTAAGAATGGTTTGAATGAAATTACGAACGATTTGCATACCGTAAATGAGTTCGAGGTATTCCTTGGCGTTGGAAGCATTTAGGATTTCCTTGATAAATTCTTCCTGGCTTACATTTATACGGGTTTTCACGAGCATTGCGACCATTTTTGATCGTTCGGCGTTCTCGAACTCGGGGTAATGAACCAAAAGAAATTCATTCATTTCCTTCATTTCCCTACGTTGTTGTAATCCGCCTACAAAGAGTTCCCCTTGCAATTCGATGGCTCTGTTCATTGCTTTTTTTATCTGGCTTTCTGTACATTTCGCTACAATGTCATGAAACAAGTTGTCTAAGGTGTAGCGAATGCTTTCCGCACCAATCTTGATGGCACCGAGTGGGGTATTTAGGTCATGAGCGATTCCAGAGGCAATCTCACCAATGGTTACCATTTTTTCTTGATCCGCCATTGACTTCGTCAAGGTAAGGTTGCGATTGATTTCTTCAGAAACCCTATTTTCAAGATCTGCGTTAATTTCTAAGATTTCCGCTTGAAGTTTTTCTTTTTGGCTTTGTTCATCAAGTGCTTGAATTTTTTGAGAAAGCATATTCGCCACGGTCATCAACACCCTCACATGTAGGTCTGTGAAAAAGTTTTTTTGGTCGTTTTCTGAGTCGATCACGCCCCATCGTTTTTTTCCAATGTTGATCGGCACGGCAACTTCTGATGCCCGCTGAACACCGTCAGCAAGGTACCTGCTATCGAGGGAGGTGTCAGGAACCAACAAAGCCTTACCCGTTTTAGCTACGGTTCCAACAATTCCTTTTCCATAGGGAACGGTCATGCTATTTACAGATGGTCTTTTTCGCTTGTTTTTGTCTTCCGTAGCTGCAACCTTCACCAGGTCATTCCCTTCAAGCTTATAAATGATACAATCCTCAAAATCCAATTGGGAGACAATGTTTTCAACGATGTCCTCGCAAATTGCTTGGTAATTGGTACCGGTTAGAAAGGAAGCTGCCAAGACATTTACGGTTTTTTCTGCTTGGATGATTTTTTCCAGTTCTTCGTTGATCGATTGAATTTTTCGAGTGGATTTTTCGATTTCACGAATGTTTTTCATTCTCACATTGACATTCACCAGCATTCGTGCGTAGAGTTGGAGAAGGTCCTTTTCATCCTCATAAAACTTTCTTTGTTTTTTGACCGCATCGAAACCCACAAATCCCAAACAGACGTTTTCGTACATCAATGGCAACGCTATCAAACTTTTAATTTTTTGGTCGATCAGGATGGTTTTAAAATCACCTTCAGGAAGAAGCGCTGTGTTTTCAATTTCAATATTTTTTCCTTGAAAGTGGGATTCTACCCACATTGGGATTTGTTCAAAGGGAAGCTTTTGTAAGTTACTAATTTCTTTTTGCACCCCTTCAGCTACCCACTCGTAGGTATTCGTTGCAAATTTTTCTTTGTGGTTGTATTCAAAAACATACACCCGATCAACCTTTACAAAATGACCGATTTGGCTCAATGTACTGTCGATGGCTCCGGAGAGATCATCGGGCTGGAGGTCGATGTATTCATTCGCAACACCCATCAAAATTGCTTGGAATTCATTTTTATAGGCGAGGATGGTTTGGGCTAATTTTCTTTCGGTGATGTCCCTTGAAGCAGCGATGATGTACCCTTTCCCATCAATTAGTTGGTAACGGAAGTTTACTTCCAAATCCACTGTTTCGCCTGTAATTTTGTTTACATTGATGGTTTCTGCTGTTACGCTTCCTTTGTCCCTCAGTTCCGTTAAGTGCGCTTGCCAAACGGCTGGGTCTTTAAATTTTGGATCTACGTCAGAGACTTTATAACGCTGGATTTCATGCATAGGTATCCCCATTCTTTCCGATGCAGCATTGTTTATGTAGACAAAATCTCCCGCATCGTTGGCTACTTGAACCGCGTCGCTGGTTGCGTTTAAAAATTGCTCTAAAAGCGCGAGCCTAACCTGGGATTTCCGAACAGATTCCTCGGCCAATTTTCGTTCAGTTATGTCAATGCCATAGCCAACGACATTTGTTTTTTTGTTGATTGGGTTGTGAATAGGCCGCATCCTGCGCATCATTACCTGCCTTTTCCCGAGTGAATTTACCATGTCATCCTCCCATTCTACCTCCTCATTGGTTTTCATAACCTGCAAGAATTTTGCACGTCTAAATTCGGCTGCTTTGGTGTCAATTCCTTTGAATTTACAGTAATCAAAATCATCTTTACCAATGATATAATTTCGAACCTCCTCGCTTTTAATGCCTTGGGGATTTACGAAAAGATACCTGTGTTTGTCATCAAACACCGCAATGTCTGAGGGGATGTTGTTAAGGATGTATTCATAAAAGGCTTGTTGCTGGTCAAGTCTTTTGTTTAGCTTGGTTAATTCTCCTTCTTTTTCTTGAACTTGGCTCACAAAGTGTGAGATGTTGGCGGCATAAATGTTATAAAAATCCGATGTCTTGGTATTTCTAATGTTCACCAAGTAGGTATTGTTGTTTCTCGCCAAATACATCGAAAAGTTGTCCAATTGATGGGTTTCGACATAGCTAAGGTTGAGTTTCAATTCATCATCATCCACCGTGCTTTGAGAGATGTTGAAATCTTCCAAAAACTGAACAGCAGCAGGATTTGCATAAAGCAATTCAAACTTTTTGCTTAAACGAAGTACAGGATTTGGGTTTTCATTTGGGAAAATTGCCGTAGACATCAATTCTTCTTGGCTTTCCAAAAGGGCTCTGTTTTTGTCCGTATACATTTCTGCAAGGCGGTTGGCATCCTCCAAGGATTTTGTTGAGGAATGAAGCAAGAACAAGTATTCTGAAATGTAATCCTGTTGAGAGAAATCCTTTAAAGTCAAATGATAACTTGAGATGTGAAAATTTGCGTTGATTACTGGCGCTGCATGCAGTACAAAACCCCATTTTGTTTTTCGACAAGCTGATTTAAAGCGTTGCTTCCCGTCCAAACTCTCAATAAAAACCAATGCATTTTTATCCGCATTCAAGGAATCTTTTGCGTTGTTATGGGTCCACCTAAAAACCGCGTCAAAAGGCATTCCTTCAGACAAAGTTGGAATCGACTTTAAAAATACCTTTCCGAATTTAAGAATTTCAAAGTTTTGACTTAAAAAAAGGGTGTGTGGCGCTGAGAATTCTAATGCTTCAAACAATTCATCCAATCCGAACGCAGCCTCTTTCATGGATTACCAAGAAATTAAAAATACGTGACAGTCTCCGTTTTCTTCCATGAATTCGATTTGCTTCACTGTACATTCGATGCCGAATCTTTTTCCCAAACCTTTGATCAGTCCTAATAGCATAGGCGTGAGTCCCGGTCTTTTACTTCTGTATTCCAACTCCAATGATTGATCCAATACATTCCTTGTCGTAAATTGAGGCGGTTCCAAATTTGGCATAATGCCACTGATTCGAAGGTGAAGCATGTCTAAATTCCCCAAAAATTCAGGGAAGGTATCTCCAGACAACTCCATAAGATAGCCATATCCTTCTTCAGCAGTGTAGGTAATCCAATATTCACCAAAGGCTTCTAGGATGTCGTTTGCATCTGCGGTAAGGATGCGTGACGCATGTTTAACCAAATCATAGGTCAATGAATCGGGATAGGCATTCATACCTACAAAATCCCTTTCTTCAAAGCCAGCACTGGCGCAGATTTCATTCCATTTTTCTTCTCCGTGGCGCGTAACCACCAAATCTTTGATCGCTTTGTTTACAAGTCCGTACATAACTATAGCTTTTAACAAAGATACATAAAGCAACATATTCTCCTACCTAGAAAAATAGCAAGCATGAGAATATGCTTAACTTTGCACTAAAAAAGTACAATGGACTATATCAATCTTGGAAAAACAGGTTTACAAATCAGTCGCTTATCCCTTGGCTCATGGTTAACCTTCGGAAAGCAAATCGAAGACAATTCAGCGGAGTTACTAATGCAAATGGCCTATGAGCATGGCATCAATTTTTTTGACAACGCCGAAATCTATGCGCGAGGCATGAGTGAAATCGTGATGGGCAAAACCCTAAAAAAAATGGGATGGTCCCGAGACACCTACATCGTTAGCAGCAAAGTTATGTTTGGCGCAGGGGGTCAAATGCCAACCCAAAAAGGCCTGAGCAGAAAACACATCACCGAAGCATGTCATCAAGCCATGGAGCGATTGCAAGTTGATTACCTGGATTTGTATTTATGTCACCGTCCAGATAAAAAAACGCCCATCGAAGAAACGGTGTGGTCGATGCACAACCTAATTGTTCAAGGAAAAATCTTGTATTGGGGTACGTCGGAGTGGAGTGCACAAGAAATTATGGAAGCCCACATGTTTGCAAAACAAAATCATTTGATTGGACCTGTGGTTGAACAGCCCGAATACAATATGTTTTGCAGGGAAAAAATCGAAGTAGAATTCAGTCAATTGTACAAAACCGTTGGTTTAGGTACCACGATTTGGTCTCCTTTGGCTTCGGGTGTTTTAACGGGCAAATACAACACTGCTTTTCCTGAAAACACGAGGTTGGGAATGGACGGATTGGATTGGTTAAAAGACAAAAACATTACTGAGGAGAAAATTGAAAAAGTTAAACAACTTGCATCATTCGCTAAGGAATTAGGTGTGTCGCTTCCGGTATTGAGCATTGCATGGTGCTTGAAAAATCCAAATGTCAGCACCGTAATTTTGGGCGCAAGCAAAGCAGAGCAATTGAAAGAAAATTTTAACGCTTTGGATTTTCAACATCAATTGACATCAGAAATGATGACAAAAATTGAAGACATCTTGCAAAATACCCCAAGAAAACCAGATTTTTAAACTTTTACCAAGCTTGGCTGTTACGATCTAAAATTAAATTCATGATTCGCACCGACATCATCATCATTGGCGCAGGACCCGTTGGTTTATTCACGGTCTTTGAGGCAGGATTACTTAAATTAAGGTGTCATTTGATTGACTCTTTACCGCAACCTGGAGGACAATGTTCTGAAATCTATCCCAAAAAGCCCATCTACGACATCCCCGGTTTTCCGAGCATCTTGGCAGGTGAATTGGTGGACAACCTAATGGCACAAAGTGCGCCTTTTTCCCCCGGATTTACCCTTGGAGAAGCGGCTACAGAAATCGAAAAAAATGAAGAAGGAAACTTCGTGGTTCGCACTGTGAGAGGGACCTTACACGAAGCACCCATTGTCATGATTGCGGGTGGACTTGGTGTTTTTGAACCGAGAAAACCTCCCATTGCAAACCTTGAGAATTTTGAAGACAAGGGGGTTGAATACATCATTCGAGATCCTGAATTTTACCGAGGAAAAAAATGTGTGATTGCTGGCGGAGGCGACTCTGCGTTGGATTGGTCGATTTACCTGGTGGAAAACAACATTGCGGAAAAAGTTACTTTGGTTCACCGAAGCGCGTCTTTTCGTGGACACCTGGACTCCGTTCAAAAAGTCATTGATTTGGCTGAAAAAGGAAAGATTGACCTCATTACGGAAGCAGAGGTGACGGGACTTAATGGAAAGGAATCGTTGGAAGAGGTGGTCATAACGCATCAATCACAAGGCGAAATACTTCGTACAGCAGATCACTTTATTCCCTTGTTCGGATTAAAACCCAGCCTTGGACCCATTGCCGATTGGGGCTTGGAAATAGAGAAATCAGCCATCAAGGTGAACCCTTTGGATTATTCAACCAACATCCCTGGCATCTATGCCGTTGGCGATGTCAATACCTATGAAAACAAATTGAAACTCATCCTCTGTGGATTTCACGAAGGAACTTTGGCTGTTCAGTCTGCATTTGCGATAATTCACCCCGAAAAACGTAATGTCTTAAAATACACAACAGTCAACGGAATTCAAGGATTTTAGATGAAAAACAAAACCATTAGCACCGTAATTGTATTGGGACTTCTATCCCTCTTGGTTATTCTTGCGGTACAATTGTTTTGGGTAAAAAAAACCATCGATGTACAGAAAACCAGTCTTGCCATCCAGAAAAAGGAAGACAGTTTGAATCTAAAAGAATTTCAGGACCACGTCCAAATTTCACTCATGAACGTACTTGGCACCATCCAAAAACGCGAATCCATTCAAATGGATATGTACGGTGCGGTTAAACAAATTTCCAACAACCACTATACAGTCGACTTCAACGAGGAATTGCAACCCTTTTACCTCGAAACCTTACTCAAAAAAGAATTTTACCTGCGCAACATTCGACGGGATTTTTATTATGGAATTTATGACTGTTTTACAGATTCCATTGTGTTAAGCAACCGGGTGCGTTACAAAAAGGATTCGATCTACGTAACAGACATGAAACCATTGTCTGAGGTAACGCCGGAGAAACTAAATTTGAAAAAGGATGGGCATTATTTCACTGTGTATTTTCCTGACTTTAAAATTGGCAGCATTGAGCCTCAAAAAAATTACTCACCTTGGATTTACCTAACTGCGATGCTGATCTTGGTGACCATCTTTTTTTCCTTCTCTGTGTCTATTATTTTGCGACAAAATCGCTTGGCAGAAGTAAAAACTGATTTTATCAACAACATGACGCATGAATTGAAAACCCCCATTTCCACCATCAGTTTGTCGTCCGAAATGTTGCTCAGACTAAAAGATTTTAAGGAAGAAAATGTATTAAAATACGCAGGGATAATTTACAAGGAAAATAAGCGCCTAGAGCATCAGGTTGAACGTGTATTAAATGTCGCGAAGTTGGACAGGGAAGAAGTTATTTTGGATAAAAATGAATTCGATGTCAATGAATTGCTGCGTGATGTTAAAGAAAATTTCGAATTACATCACCTAGAGAAGGGAGGTAAAATTGAAGTGAATCTTCATGCCCAAAAACATCTGGTTCAAGCGGACGCCATCCATTTAACCAATGTGATTTATAACCTTTTGGACAATGCCGTGAAATATTGCGATACCATTCCAAGCATCATCATCCAAACGAAAAATGAGAAAAATGGGATATGGATCGAGATTGAAGACAACGGAATAGGCATTAAAAAAGAAAACATTCCCTACATTTTCGATAAATTCTACCGTGTTCCCACAGGTAATTTGCACAACGTAAAAGGGTTTGGGTTGGGATTGTTCTATGTCAAGCTCATCATGGACGCCCACCACGGGAAGGTTCAAATCAAAAGCACCCCCGGAAAAGGAACGATCTTCTCCCTATTCTTTCCGTAGTTTTTTCAACTTCACATTGGGTTGAGGAAACACCCCTGTACGAACCATTGTTTTTGATTTAGGGAAAACCCAAAGCTCTTCAGGAATCGCTCCCGCTTGTGCCGACATAACAATGACCCATTTTGTGGTTTTATCGTCTTTGACTTTCAAAACCGATTGATACGCTCCTTTGGTTACCATGCAATGACTAGGGTTCAAATAACAAACCGTACCTTCTGTTTTTCTCAAAACCACCGAGACTGCAATCGAATCCATCGTGAAAGCCTCACCATGGTGGGTAAAAGCATACGAAGGCTGAATCCCTGTGAAGTTTCCACACAATTTTCTAGGTAATTTTACGGGATTTTGTGCCCAAGAAATTGCGGTCAGATGAAGTAGAAGAATGAATGCACCGTATTTCATACCCGGCGAAATTAACGAAATTGCGTGCATGACCCTAAAGTTGTTCAAAATTCACGTTGCGATTTCGTGAAACGAATTTCAATTACCTATAACTTCGTAAAAAAAACATGGAACAGTATCATGCTTTATTGAAGCACATTTTGGACAATGGAGTCCGAAAGGAAGACCGCACTGGAACGGGTACCTTGTCCGTTTTTGGATACCAAATGCGCTATGATTTGCAAAAAGGTTTTCCGTGTACCACGACAAAAAAACTACACCTGCGGTCCATCATCCACGAATTGCTTTGGTTTTTGAAAGGCGATACCAACATTGCTTATTTGAAGGAAAACAACGTAAGCATTTGGGACGAATGGGCGGATTCAGACGGAAACCTAGGGCCTGTTTATGGATATCAGTGGCGCAGCTGGCCTACACCAGACGGGGGACACATCGATCAGATATCTCAACTCATCGAACAAATCAAAAAGAATCCAGATTCTCGAAGACTGATCGTCTCCGCTTGGAATGTCGCTTGTGTGAATGACATGGCTTTGCCTCCTTGCCACACGCTTTTTCAATTTTACGTTGCCGAAGGAAAGTTAAGCTGTCAATTATACCAGCGAAGTGCTGACACCTTTTTAGGCGTACCGTTTAACATTGCTTCCTATGCCCTACTTACCCTGATGGTGGCACAAGTTTGCGGTCTCGAACCAGGGGACTTTATACACACTTTTGGGGATGCACACTTGTATGCTAATCACATCGAACAAGCGCAACTTCAATTGTCAAGAACGCCGAAGGAATTACCCACCATGAAAATAAATCCGAACATAAAGGACATCTTTTCATTTTCCATCGATGATTTTGAATTGGTGAATTACGACCCATATCCACACATTAAAGCCGCCGTTGCCATCTAATGAAAATCTCTTTAATTGTTGCAGTAGACTCCGAAGGAGGCATTGGTAAAAACAACCAGCTATTATGGCATTTGCCTAACGATATGAAATTTTTCAAGGAAACCACCCTACACCACATTGTGTTAATGGGAAGGAAAAACTTCGAATCCATTCCTGAAAAATTCCGTCCACTTCCAAACCGATTGAACTGTATCCTAACGAAGAATCCGCTTTTCCATGCAGACAATTGTCTGGTTTTTAACGACCTCCAAACCTGTTTAGCCCAATTTCAAGACGACACCCGTACCCTTTTTATCATTGGAGGAGGAGAAATTTACCGCTTGGCGATGGAACAACTTGACATTACAGAGATGTTCATAACCAAGGTAAACCATGCCTTTGAAGCGGATACCTTTTTCCCTGCTTTTGAAGAAGAAAAATGGGACCAAGAAGTATGTTTTGAACAATCTCCCGATGAACTGCACGCCTACGGATTTACGGTTTATCGATATTCTCGGTAGAAATATTTACATTTAATAAAAACACAACCCGATGCTTGCACCTTTTAACCTTCAAAAATGGATTGACGACAATAGAGACTTACTCAAACCGCCGGTTTCCAACAAGAATTTATACCACGAAGCGGGTGATTTTATCGTGATGATTGTTGGTGGCCCCAATGCGCGCAAAGACTATCATTACAATGAAGGAGAGGAGTTGTTTTACCAATTAGAAGGTGACATCACCGTGCGAATTCAATGGGAAGGCAAACCAAAAGACATCATCGTGAAAGAAGGTGAAATGTTTTTGCTTCCTGCGAACACACCGCATTCACCAGCCCGTGGCGCAAACACCATTGGATTGGTCATCGAAAGGGTTCGTAAGGGAACAGATTTGAAGGACGGATTGTTTTGGTTTTGTGAAAACTGCAACAACGAGCTAAAATCCTATCGCTTTCACCTTGAAAACATTGAGAAGGATTTTCTACCTAGGTTTAAGGAATTCTACGGAAGTGAAGACATGCGTACCTGTAAGCAATGCAATCACATCATGTCCGTTGATCCTAAATTTGTCTAAGGTTACTTATCCGTTTCGTAGGTACTCACATAGGTAATGTTGGTTACCTTGTTGTAATAAGAAAGGACCATTTTATTGGCACGAAGGTCTGTAATGGTATATGAAATCGCGATTTCTTCTCCCTTTGGCAACATCAACAAAGATACTTTGTCATCGCTCAAGCTCCATGTACCGTTGTCAAATTGAGATTGCAACTGGCCCAATACCGATTGGGTTGAAGACCATGAAAAAGTTTCGTCTTTGTCCAAAACCAATTTAATTTGGGGTTGCGAAGCAATGAATTCGTTTCCATTGATCATATAGCTTGTAAGGGTCCAATCGTTGACCAATCTGCTTTTTTTGGTTAAAAGTGTGAATTTGGGTCCGTTTGCGTATTTGCTACATGCCGGTGCTACCATTGCCAAAACGGAAACCAATAAAAACAAAGTAAAAAATCTTTTCATAGGAATTATTTAGGTTCAAAAATAGGATTTTTTTATTCAAAAAAAAAGCCCCGAGAAACGGGGCTTGGTAAAATTAAATGCTTTCCTTATTTAGGCTCGTAGGTATAGATAAAAACATCCCCAGAACTGTAATCAGTTTGTTTGAATTTAAGGGCATCCTTTTTCAATTTCAAAATCAAAAACGTATCTTTTGCATTGGCAGTAGGTGTGGTTTCAGTGAAAACTACACTCGATTTGTCGCTTGTAAATTCCCAATTACCTTGGCTTGTATACACATTTGGGATTCCTAATACCGTAACGGTTGTTTGTGAAGTATAGCTACCATCTTTGTTGATGCTGTTCACTTGGGCAAGGTTGGTCAAGTTCCATTCTACCCCATTTTGGTTAATTGAAGTTGCTTTCCACTCGCCAGCAAAACGAGATTTCTTGGAGCTTAATGCGAAATTTGGTCCTTCAGGGTATTTACCACAAGAAGTTAAAACGGTCGTTGCAAGCAAAACGATTGCTACGCTGAATGTAAGTACTTTTTTCATTTGATTATTTTTTTGTCAAAGTTACGCATTCACTCCTTTCATGCTGCGATAATCCCTTATTTTTGTATAAAAAAATTATGAAGTTTTTGATTGTATTTCTTACGTTGGTTTTGTTTTCAACATTTTCTTGTACGGAAACCCAAAAATCGAAACCTGCGGCACCACAGAAAAAAAAGACACTTGTTACCGCCAAAGCAAATGCGGGAATTTGTTTCAAGGTTTCTGGCATGGTTTGCAAAATGGGATGCGGAGGCGCCATTCGTAAAGAACTAAAATCAACAGGAAGCATCGAAAGTGTTTCGGTTGATTTCGTTGACGGAGCAAAAGCACAAAACATCAACGTTCGTTACGACAGTACGCAGATTACGATTGCAGAGATGCAAGCGGTTTTAGAAAAAACCAACGATGGGCAATTCCAGGTATTGACTACCTGCCCATTGGACGAAGGACCTCATAAATAAACCATGGAACTTCATTTTCGAACGTTGGGCGAGGGAAAACCCTTGGTAATTTTACACGGACTTTTTGGATCGGGGGACAACTGGCAAGCCTTGGCCAAACGTTTTTCACCTTTTTACACGGTTTACTTAGTGGATTTACGAAACCATGGTCATTCCCCGTGGGACAATTCACATACCTATGAAGATATGGTGGAGGATGTGTATGCTTGGGTGATTGCACAAGGGTTGAAAGACATTCATTTGTTGGGACATTCCATGGGTGGAAAGGTTGCCATGTGCTTTGCACAACAATACCCTCACCTGCTCTCAAAACTTTTGGTGATTGACATGGGTGTCAAGGGATATCCGATGCACCACCAGCATATTTTAGCGGGCATTCATGCCTTGCATTTACATGAACTGGGCAGCCGTTCTGAGGCAGAAAGCCAATTGAAAAACCACATAGAATCGCAAGGTGTAATTCAATTTTTGCTTAAAAACCTTTACTGGATTGAGAAAGGAAGATTGGCCTGGCGAATGAACGTTGCCGTACTTGAACAATTCATGCCTGAGATTTTGGCAGCCATCCCAGAAAAAGAAGCTTGGACACCGACGCTTTTCATACGCGGGGGCTTGTCGAATTACATCCTTTCTGTAGACATTGACGAAATTGAGCTACGTTTCCCGGACAGCACACTTGAAACCATAGAAGATGCCGGACATTGGGTCCATGCAGAACAACCAGACGCATTTGCTGATGCCGTTTTGGGATTTTGTTTGAGGTGATTAAGGTGGAAAAGGGTATTACTTTAAATCACGGATGTGAGATACTTGCAATCACTTGAACAAAAAATTCAGTAAAAAACGGTAAAAACCACGAAAATTCCAGTTCTACGTCATATTTGTCGTGAATTGTTTTTTTATTATAGAGATATTTGCATGTGGAAAACGAACTCGGCTTAGAATTACAAAAATTCGGAGCTAAAATACGGGAGATTCGAAAATCAAAAAACATTACCCAACAACAGCTGGCAGCTTTATGTGACGTCGACATACGCACCATTCAGCGCATCGAAAAAGGGGGATTCAATCCAAGTTTAAAGATCCTTCGACAATTGGCTTTGGCTTTTGACCTATCCTTGTCTTCCCTGTTCTCTGTCATTGATTAACCCACGAAAGTCAACCTTCGTTTCTTAGCTTTTCTTATAAATTGGGACCGTAGAACACGGTTCACCAAACATGAGGGATTTCACTACGGGTCGCAAAGTCAACACCAATTGCGTTAGCGCATATTCTTGGTCTAACAAGTTTGCACAACCCTTAACAATTACCCGTTGGTCGCGCAAGGATGCTAGGTCTAATTCCTTTAACGCTTTTGAAAGTAAAAAATGTTCCATGACAGCAGCAGAACCCGCGACCACATCTTGTGTGTAAGGCGCCAACGCGGAGGTTACCAGCATATAGGCCCACGTGGGAATAACGGCATCTGTATTGCAGAACACACGAACAGGAACACCGCCATAGGTTGACCAATCGTTTTCCTTCACCCATGCACGAAAATCCTTTTCTCGCAAGACCAAACCTTGCCACAATTGTTCGCTTAAATCCAAGGAAACGGGATTGACTTTCGGTAAGAAATCTGCCAAATCCAATTGAATCAAACCGCTTTCTTTGACCTTGTTTTTAATTTCTTCCATGGTACAAAGATAGGCATAGAGAATCTGAATGGGGTTTTAGGACTGCTAATTTTACGTTCAACAAAAAAAATGAATTCATACAGTAGTCAGTATTAACCAATAAACAGACATTCTGTCACCCTACCTTCCTAGGCACGTCTTTTGAAAAAACGGCCGCTGTGAAAAACCATCCCCATTTCGACAGTACCTTTTGGCCGTCCCTCATACCTGGTGGTTTGATTGTACTGCTGCTTTGGATCATTCAGTGGGCGCAACACCTGTTTGTTTTTCCTTTTTATACCCTTGGGGTAATGCCTAAGACCGTTCACGGATTGATTGGTATACTTACCATGCCGCTCATTCACGACAAGTTGGATTACCACCATTTACTCAATAATTCCGTTGCATTTGCTTTGCTGATGTCCTTATTGGTATATTCCTACCGAAGCATATCTTTCAAAGTGCTTTTCCTTAGCTGGCTGATCGGTGGGGCATTGGTTTGGGCTTTTGCAAGCAACAATGGGGCGTATCACATCGGAATCAGCGGGGTGATTTATTCACTGTTCGGATTTTTGTTTGCGTCGGGATTGCTGCGCAGGTATTTTCCCTTACAAGCACTCTCTATGTTGGTGGTGTTTATTTATGGCAGCATGATTTGGGGGATTTTTCCTTTGGTAAAACACGTTTCATGGGAGGGCCACCTGGCCGGAATTCTTACAGGCGTTGTATTGGCCTTTGTTTTTAGGAAACAAGGACCCCAACGTCCTAAATACCAATACGAAATCGAGCGAGAAATGGGGATCGAACCCCCTGATTTTGAAGCGGAACTTGCAAAAGCTAATGAAGCGGAAACACCAAGGGTTCCTCCCATCATCGTTTACCATTACCGTCCCAATGTTCCAATTATACCGTTGGACGATACCACTCCCTCAACACCGCAGACCCCTGAATAAGCATGTCGGATGAAGGCACCACCGTTTCCAAGGCGACCAAGGTTCCTGTTTTGAGTGTTATGTCTTGTACCAATAAATGGCTAATGATTTCCGATATTCCTTCGTTATGCCCAACAAACAAGACCGAATCTCCTGCATTTTGGGAAAGGAAGTTTTTCCACGTTTCGAGCGACGCCATGTACAATTCTGGACAAAACACCATTGGGATTTCCTTGTATGCGTTGGCAAAGGGAGCAATGGTTTCTTTGGTTCTTTGGGCCGAGGAACAGTAGATTTTCACAATCCCCAATGTGCCTAATTTCTCTGTAATGATTTCTGTTTGTCTACGTCCTTTGTCTGCCAAACGACGGTCGAAGTCATCCCCAGAATCTGAGAACGCTAGGGTTTTGGCATGCCGAAGAAAATACAACTTCACAACCCTTGGTTTTTCAACAAGCGATGGCTCAGGCTGCTCAAATAAGGAAGCGAAAGGTGTTCTTCAAGCATGGTTAAATGGTCCATTCGATGGGCATCGGTACCTGCGAAATCCACCAAAACCTCATCCATCATTAATTCTGCTTGTTTTCGGATTTCTGGTCCATAATGTCCGGTTAAAGAATTCAGGTTCATTTGGATGTTTACCCCAAGCTCACGATAGGTGGCAGCGGCATCAACACTTCCTAAGAAATAGAGGTACCGTTCAAAATGGGCAAGTATGGGTGTATAACCCTTGTCCAACATTCTTTTAAATATGTCTTTTTCGTAAACCGGCGGATTTGTGAAGCTAAATTCTACGAGTACGAATTTTTCTTTTCCGAAGTTTAAAAGGGATTTTTTTTCAATCTTGGGGAGGATGGAATCGTCAAGGAAATACTCTGCAGCCACTTCCATGGGGAAATCGAAATTCCTATGATGCATTTCTTTTTTCACTTCTTCAAAACCGCGCAGAATGGCTTCTTCGGTATTTGGATACATATCCATTTTGATGTGTGGCGTTGTGATGCACTTCCTATATCCTAAGTCCTTCATTTTAAGCAGCAATGCTAAGCTTTCATCCATGGATTTTGAACCATCGTCTATGCCCGGAATAAAATGGCTGTGCATGTCTGCATTTAACCAAGAAAGGGATAGCTTGGGACTTGCTTCGGTTTGCGAGGAAGAAAAAACCTTTCGAAACCAACTCATTTTTTGTGGTACATTTCTTCGTAATAACTTCGGTAAGCACCCGAGGTCACTTGATCCATCCAAGGTCTGTTTTGCAAATACCAATCGATCGTACGCGACAGGCCTTCTTCAAAAGTGAGGGAAGGCTCCCACCCCAATTCGGTTTTTAACTTGTTGGCATCAATGGCATACCGCATATCATGTCCAGCGCGGTCTTTTACAAAGGTGATGAGCTTTTCAGATTCACCCGTTTCCCTTCCCAGTTTCTCGTCCATGCATTGACAGAGGTATTTTACCAATTCAAGGTTGGTCCATTCATTTAACCCACCAACATTGTATGAATCGCCCAATACGCCTTTATGAAAAATCGCATCAATCGCAGAAGCGTGGTCTTCCACCCACAACCAATCTCGAACATTGTTTCCTTCACCATAAATGGGCAAAGGTTTGTGCGTTAAGATGTTGTTGATCATTAGGGGGATGAGTTTCTCCGGAAAGTGGTGGCTTCCATAATTGTTGGAGCAATTCGACATTTTCACGGGTAAACCATAGGTATGGAAGTACGCTCGGACGAAATGGTCGGAAGCGGCTTTCGATGCAGAGTAAGGACTCCGGGGATCGTAAGCGGTGGATTCGGTAAAAAAACCTTCTTCGCCCAGGCTTCCAAAAACCTCATCTGTGGAAACGTGGTAAAAAACATGATGGCTGGAATCTTTCCAAAGGGCTCGGGAAACCTCCAAGAGATTTACGGTACCAACGACATTGGTCATTACAAAATCCATGGGTCCTTCGATGGAACGGTCAACATGTGATTCTGCAGCAAGGTGAATTACGTCGGTGAATTGGTATTTTTCAAACAATGTTTTCAATGCGCCGATGTCTTGGATGTCTACTTTTTCAAAAACGTAGTTCGGTAGCATTGCAACATCTGTCAAGTTTTCCAGGTTACCTGCATAGGTTAGTTTGTCCAAATTGACAATTTGATAGTCTGGGTAGCGGGTTAAAAACCTTCTAACGACATGCGAGCCGATAAATCCTGCGCCTCCTGTAATGGCAATACATTTTTGAAATTCCATAGTTATAAGCTCCAATAGTCTAGGTTTGTAATTTTGTCTTTATATATGCCTTTCACATCGATGAAAACCCCTTGGTTGTTTTTTAACAGACCCGAAAAATATTGTTCGTCCAAAGCGACATACTCTTTATGGTTTACGGCCACAATAATGGCATCATAATCGGTATCGGGTGTTTCTTTCAATGCCACACCATAGGTTTCTATCATTTCTTGGGAAGACGCATGCGGGTCGATTAAATCGACATTCATTTGAAAGGATTTCAATTCATTCACGATGTCCATCACTTTAGAATTTCTGATGTCGCTGACATTTTCTTTGAAGGTGGTACCCATGATCAAGGTTTTCGCATCTTGGATGTGTTTTCCTTGGGCGATGACTTTTTTCACGGCTTGTTTGGCAATGTAAAATCCCATGGAATCGTTGACATATCGACCACTGGTAATCACTTTGGCATGGTATCCCACCTGTTGTGCGCGATGGGTTAGGTAATACGGATCCACTCCGATGCAATGCCCACCTACCAATCCCGGGGAAAATTTCAAGAAATTCCATTTGGTACCTGCGGCTTCGAGTACATCGTAGGTATTGATTTTCAACTTATTGAAAATAATGGAAAGTTCATTGATGAGTGCGATGTTTACATCTCTTTGGGTATTTTCAATGATTTTTGCTGCTTCCGCAACCTTAATGGTTGGCGCCCGGTGAACCCCCACTTCCACAACGAGTTCGTAGACTGCGGCGATGTTCTCTAATGCTTCTGGCGATGAGCCTGAAACCACCTTTATCACATTTTGAAGGGTGTGTACTTTGTCCCCTGGGTTGATCCGTTCTGGGGAATAACCAACAAAGAAATCAACATTGAAAGTCAAACCTGAGGTGGACTCAAGAATCGGAATACAATCCTCTTCGGTACAACCTGGATATACCGTAGATTCAAAAACCACATAATCGCCTTTTTTCAAGGTTGAACCCACGGTTTTTGTAGCTGCCAAAAGGGGTTTTAAATCTGGGAGGTTGCTGTCGTCTATGGGCGTAGGAACGGCAATTACGTAAAAGGTGGACGCTTTGAGCGCTTGGATGTCAGAGGAAAATTGGATGTCACAATCGTTGAATTCTTCCTTTGAGAGTTCGTTGCTGGGATCGATGTGGTTCCTCATTTTTTCAACGCGTTCTGCATTGATGTCGAAACCAATCACTTTTAATTTTTTTGCAAAAGCGAGCGCAAGCGGAAGTCCGACATAACCAAGGCCGATGACGGAAATGGCAGTGTGCTTATCTTTTAGTTCGGTGTATTTTTCTAGCATTATGATGGATTGGAAAGTAAAATGGATTGTTCATCTCTAATTGCATATATTCTTTCAATGATGTCGACGACTTTCAATCCTTCGAGTGCATTGGTTGTCGCGGTGGTTCTTCCTTTCAAAGTGTCTATTACGTTTGAAATTACATAGTTATGGTTGGCTGCAGAACCTTTGTACGGACCATAGTCATTTGCCGGGTTTGATTCTTCTAGCACGGGCATTTGGTAGTCTTTAATGTTGCAAACTTCCACTTCATTCATGTATTGCCCGCCTATTTTAACGCTGCCATTTTTACCAATGATGGTCATGGAGCTTTCTAAATTTTGGTTTGCCACAGAAGTAGAATAGTTAATACAACCCATCCCACCATTGAGGAATTGAAAACTTACAAAGCCAGAATCTTCAAAATCCGTCGTCTCAGTATGGGTGAAATCCGCAAATTTCCCTTGAATGTGGTCGACATCCCCAAAAAGCCAATACATGATGTCTATGAAGTGAGAGAATTGCGTGAACAAGGTGCCACCGTCTAAATCGTTGCTTCCTTTCCAATTTCCGGGCTTATAATACCTTTCATCTCGATTCCAATAGCAATTCACTTGTACCATAAAAATTTCACCCAACACATCTTTATCTACGATGGATTTTATCCAAAGCGAGGGCGGTGAATACCTGTTTTGCATCACGCAGAAGACTTGTTTGTTGTTTTTGAGGGCTGTAAAAATTACTTTTTCACAGCTTTTTTTGGTGAGTCCCATGGGCTTTTCAACCACGACATGTTTCCCGTTTTCGAGTGCGAAAATCGCTTGATCAGCGTGCATCCCATTGGGCGTACAGATGCTTACCACATCAAAGGCGAGGTTACTTGCAAATAATTTTTCAATGGAATCAAAATGAGGTACATTAAAATGCTGCGCATCACATTCCTCCATATTTCGCACATCACAAATGGCTACCAGTTCACTTTCAGCATCTCGCTGAATCATCTCTGCATGTCTTTTCCCAATGTGACCCGCACCCACAACCGCAAATTTTATTTTTTCTTGATTAATCATGTTAACCTTGTTACTTTTTGATTTTCTAAAAGATAATTTTGATTGGATTCCGGGCAGGTAGCTTCCCCTGTTTCATTGAATATCAGCCGGTGACCGAATTCACTTACCCATCCAATTTGCTTTGCGGGGTTACCCACAACCAAGGCGTAGGGCTTAACTTCCTTTGTAACAACTGCGCCTGCGCCCACCAAAGCAAACATGCCAATTTCATTTCCACATATGATTGTCGCATTTGCCCCTATGCTTGCCCCTTTTCTTACATGGGTTTGGGCATATTGCTCCTTGCGAACGACATGACTTCTGGGATTAATAACATTGGTAAACACCATGGATGGCCCCAGGAACACATCGTCTTCACAGACAACACCGGTGTAAATGGATACATTGTTTTGAACCTTTACATTCTTCCCCAAAACCACGCCTGGAGAAACCACGACATTTTGCCCAATGTTGCATTGATCTCCAATAACAGAATCTTGCATAATGTGTGAAAAATGCCAAATTTTTGTGCCTGCACCTATGGTACACCCAGCATCAATTACAGCGGTGGGGTGTGCAAAGAAATCCGTCATTTTACAATGTATTTTTCAAAATTGTTATGTTCCTTGGCGAAAAGGGCTTCTTCTGAAAGTGTCTTAAAATAGGCATACGTCCTTTCCAAACCTTCTTGCCTGGAAATTTTAGGTTCCCAATGAAGCAATTCCCTAGCCAATGTAATATCGGGTTGACGTTGTTTGGGGTCGTCCACAGGCAATTCCACGTAACTGATTTTTTGTTGGGTCCCCGTTAATTTTACAATTTCTTCTGCAAATTCTTTGATGGTAATTTCTTGTGGATTTCCCAAATTCACGGGACCAGAATAATCGCAAAAAAGCAATCGATAGATTCCTTCCACCAAATCATCAACATAGCAAAAGGATCTTGTTTGAGAACCATCTCCAAAAACGGTTAGGTCTTCTCCCCGTAAAGCTTGGCCAATAAATGCCGGCAAAACCCTCCCATCGTTTAAGCGCATGCGAGGACCGTAGGTATTGAAAATCCGTGCGATTCTTGTCTCCATGCCATGGTAGGTATGGTAAGCCATAGTCATTGCTTCTTGAAAACGTTTGGCTTCATCGTAAACCCCTCTTGGTCCTACAGGATTTACATTCCCCCAATAGGTTTCTTTTTGGGGATGGACCTCAGGGTCGCCATATACTTCAGAAGTGGATGCAATTAAGAGTCGTGCATTTTTTTCTTTTGCCAATCCCAAGCAATGGTAGACACCTAGGGATCCAACTTTCAGGGTTTGAATCGGGATTTTCAGGTAATCAATTGGACTGGCTGGGGAAGCAAAATGCAGGACGTAATGCAACTCACCACTGATGTGAATAAACTTAGAAATATCGTGGTGGTGAAATTCAAAATTGGGTAGAGGAAAAAGATGTTCAATGTTGCTCATTCTCCCAGTGATGAGGTTGTCCATTGCGATGACGTGGAAGCCTTCCTTAACGAAGCGATCACACAGGTGAGAACCCAAGAACCCGGCCGCTCCGGTAATCAATACGCGTTTATCTTTATTCATCTTCCTATGCTAAAATATTCAAAACCATGCGATAATACGTTGGCCTTTTCAAAGACATTCCTTCCATCAAAAATCACTTTGTTTTTTAATTCTTGGGTGAGTTTGCTAAAATCTGGAGACCGAAATACAGCCCACTCGGTGCAAATCACCAAGGCTTCAGCATTTTGAATGGCCTCATATTCAGAGATAGCATATGTCAATCGATCATGGTAAATCCTTTTCACGTTGGGCATCGCTTCAGGATCAAAAACAGTCAACAATGCACCGGCCTCTAAAAGTTTGTCAATTAGGTACAAAGCGGGGGCTTCTCGGATGTCATCCGTATCAGGTTTAAAAGAAAGACCCCAAATGGCCAATTTTTTACCCGAGAGGTTTTCCGAAAAGTAGGCTTGTATTTTTGGAAACAAGATGGTTTTTTGTTGGTCGTTAACACGCATTACCGCATCAATGATTTCAAAGGAATAGCCTTCGAGTTTTCCGCTGTGGCTAAGGGCTTGAACATCTTTCGGAAAACAAGAGCCTCCGTAGCCCATCCCCGGGAATAAAAACCTTTTCCCTATGCGGTCATCGGCGCCAATCCCCATGCGGACATGGTCAACATCTGCGCCCACTTTTTCGCAAAAATTAGCGATTTCATTCATGAAGGTGATTTTCGTTGCCAAAAATGCATTTGCAGCGTATTTTGTAAGCTCGGCAGATTTTTCATCCATCACAACAATGGGATTCCCTTGCATGACATAGGGCTTATACAAATGCTCCATCGCTTCAATGGCGCGTGGGTCTGTACTTCCAATGACGATTCGGTCGGGCTTCATGAAATCTTGAACGGCAAAGCCTTCTCGAAGAAATTCAGGATTGGAAACGACGCTAAATTCACTTTTTGCGTGCTTGGATATGGCTTTTTGAACTTTCTCAGCGGTACCAACAGGAACGGTACTTTTATCGACAATCACTGTGTATTTTTCCAACAAAGGACCCAATTCTTCGGCCACTTGAAGGATGTATTTCAGGTCCGCTTGTCCATCCGCACCCGAGGGGGTGGGTAAAGCAAGAAAAATAATCTCTGCATCTTGAATTCCTTCTTTGAGCTGTGTGGTAAAACGAAGCCGATTCGCTACAACATTTCTTTCTATGAAAGCATCGAGGTTTGGTTCATAAATGGGGACTTTACCCTGCTTAAGGAACTCGATTTTCTCCTGGTCAATGTCTACGCAGGTAACTACATTCCCCGTTTCGGAGAGGCAGGTCCCTGTGACCAAACCAACATACCCGGTTCCAATTACGGCTATTTTCATTTCGCTTTGTTTAGAAATTCCCCAACTTTCGAGAGGATAAACTCCAATTGGTCTGCTTGCATTTCTGTATGCATGGGAAGAGAGATGACGCGTTCCGTCAAAAAGTCTGTAACAGGCAATTGGGTTTGTTCACTTCCAAAGGATGCAAACATTTTTTGACGGTGCGCAGGAATGGGATAATAAATCATGGAAGGAATTTCAACCTCTAGTAAAGAAACGTGGAGTTCATCCCTCAATTCCGGGGCGATTTGCAAGGTATATTGATGAAACACATGGTTAGAGTACGTTGCCCTATGGGGAACTTTTACATTGCTAAATTTCGAAAGAAAACCATCGTATTGATTTGCCAAATGGTGTCGTTTTTCATTGTAATCAGCCAGGTGCTTAAGTTTTATGCGTAAGACTGCCGCTTGAATCGAATCCAAACGCGAGTTACACCCTACCCGATCGTGATGGTATCTTTTGCTTTGACCGTGGTTTGCAATCATGCGCATTTCTTCTGCCAAGGCGTCATCCGCTGTGAAAATAGCGCCGCCATCTCCGAAACAACCTAGGTTTTTACTTGGAAAAAACGAGGTGCAACCGATGTGCCCAATGGTTCCTGTTTTTTGGACTTTCCCATTTGAAAAATAATAATCACAACCCAAGGACTGGGCATTGTCTTCAATTACATACAGTCCGTTGGCATTGGCAATGGCCATAATTTCCTCCATATTGGCTGCTTGGCCATAGAGGTGAACCGGAACAATGGCTTTGGTTTTGGGGGTGATGGCTGCTTGGATTTTTGAAGGATCTATGCAAAAGGTATCTGCGTCGACGTCAACAAAAATTGGCGTTAGCCCCAATAAGGCGATCACTTCTGTGGTGGCGATGTAGGTAAAAGAAGGTGTAATTACTTCATCACCCGGTTTTAACCCCAATGCCATCATTGCAATTTGAAGCGCGTCGGTACCGTTGGCACAAGGTATTACATGTTTGACATCCAGGTATTCTTCCAATTCGGATTGAAACAATTGTACTTCAGGACCATTGATAAACTGTGCTTTTTCGACGACCGAAAAGATGGCTTCATCGATGGCGGGCTTGATTTTCTCATATTGGGAAATCAAATCAACCATTTGGATTTTTTTCATATTTGAGACATTGTATATAACAAAAGTAGGGATTTTACTTTGGTTGAAAGCAGGCCAAAGATTGAATTCTGAGCCATAAAAACAATTATAGAATTTCCTTTACCTTTGTTAAATGCGCCTGTTTCTTTTTTTATCGCTGCTTGTGACTTCGATTGGTTTTGGCCAACGGGTACCAAATGACACGATTTCTGTAGGAAAGTTTCTGTTGGGTATTCAATACAGCACAGGCTGGACGGGAGGTGATTTGGTAAATCGTTATGGGTTTATGAATGCCGTTGGGATGCAAGCGGGATATAAGTTTAAATCGAACTGGAGTACGGGCGTTGATGCCAATTTTTTGTTTGGAAACAAGGTGAAATTGCCCAATATTTTCAGCAGTTTGATCGATTCATACGGGAACATTACAGATGTAAATGGGGATGTTGCTACTGTTAATGTCATCATGCGAGGCGTATACGCTAATGTTTTCGTTGGAAAAACCATACCGCTTGCTGCCAGCAATAAAAATTCTGGCCTCATGGTACAATTTGGTTCTGGATACCTCAACCACAGGGTAAAAATTGAAACCCAAACCCAAGTCGTTCCCATGTTGGAAAAGGAATACAAAAGAGGGTACGACCGCTTAACCACAGGTATTAATTTTTCACAGTTTTTGGGATATACCCATATGTCTCACGGCGGATTTTACAATTTTTACGGCGGGATTTATGCCCTTCAAGGTTTAACCTACAACCGACGAACCCTTTTCTTCGACCAACCCGAAGTACCTGTGTCAAAAGATTTGCGTTTAGACCTCATTTTCGGACTTCGTTTTGGTTGGTACATTCCATTCTATTCATCGAATAAGGATTATTACATCGAATATTAATGCGCATTCTTTATGACTTTTCCCTCTGGGCTTATGGATTGTTTTTCCAATTGGCTCAATGCTTCCACCCCAAAGCAAAACGTTGGGTCGAAGGCAGGAAATCATGGCGAAAAAAATTAGCTCATCTCGGCGAAACCGAAATCGATCTTTGGATGCATTGCGCTTCCTTGGGAGAATTTGACCAAGGACTTCCGGTATTGTGGGCATTTAAAGCCAAACACCCGACTGCCAATGTATTGGTTACTTTTTTCTCGCCATCGGGAATGGAACATTACCATAAACGCAAGCACTGTGTTGATTTTGTTGCTTACCTCCCCTTGGATACCCGGAAAAACGCACGTGATTTCATTACACTTGTCAAACCGAAAAAAGCCATCTTTGTTAAGTACGAGTTCTGGTTAAACTATATTTTTGAATTGAATTTTGCGAAAATATCATTGTTTTCGGTTTCTACGCTGTTGCGTCCCAAACAAGTTTTTTTCCGTTGGTATGGCGGCTTGTTTAGAAAAGCGTTGGAAACTTTTGGTTTTTTCTTCGTGCAAAATGAAGAGACCTTAACACTCCTTAAAAGCATAGGAATTACAAATGCTATGGTCAGCGGAGATACCAGATATGATGCTGTATTGAAAAATAAAAATGACCAAACCCAAGAAGGGATGGACAGCGCATTGTCCCTGCTCTTTTCAATTTGTGAAAACCAAAAGATCTTGATCCTGGGAAGCAGCTGGGAACCAGAGGAAGAGTTGATTTACAACCAACAACCTTTACTTTCATTTGACAAAATAATCATTGCGCCTCATGACATTTCGGAAAAACACTTTTATTCATTGGAGGCGTTGTTTGGCGATCGGTCCATTCGTTTCAGTGAATTATCGAGGTACCAAAATGAAAAAATAATCCTCATCGACAACATTGGGTATTTAAATAAGATATATGCCTTGGGAAGCATTGCCTTGATTGGGGGTGGGTTTTCCGGAAAACTTCACAACATCCTCGAACCCGCAGCGTATGGAGTTCCCGTATTGTTTGGCCCTAAATTCAAAAAATTCCCAGAAGCACAACTTTTCATCGACAACGGCATAGGGTTTTCGATAACTGACGGAAAATCCTTGGTAGAGAAAATAAATAGCATTGATAAAGACAGGGAAGGAATTTCAGGAAAAATTCAACAATTTGTGGGTTCACAGCAAGGTGCCGCCCAAAAAATCATCGGAAAAATTTCTTAATAAGCGCGAACGTTCTTCTTCTCAACCCAATTCATAAAAGATTTGTTGACCACTTTGTTTCCACCTGGCGTAGGATAATCCCCTGTGAAATACCAATCTCCTGTATGTTCTGGAATGGCTTTGTGAAGGTTTTCAACGGTTTGAAATACAATTTTCACCTCCATGGGAACATCGCTCGGTGTTAACAATTGGGATATTTTATCTGAAATCTCTTCATTGGTAAAAGGAGCATAAATGGCTTTTACCGCGTTGACTACTTGTTCTTTAGGTAAGTCTTTCTGTGCCAAACAATTTTGGTAGACCTCATCGATAATGTAGTCCAGATTTCTTTCCTTCAGCAAAGCAATGGTGGCATCAAAAGCAATAAAATCGCCCATCTTGGCCATGTCAATTCCATAACAATCCGGGTAGCGAATTTGGGGGGCAGAGGAAACGACGACGATTTTTTTAGGATCTAAACGACTCAGCATTTTTAATATGCTTTTTTTCAACGTCGTTCCACGGACAATGCTATCGTCAATGACCACCAAGGTGTCAACATGAGGATTTACACTTCCGTAGGTAATGTCATACACATGGGTAACGAGGTCATCCCGAGAATCGTCTTGGGTGATAAAGGTTCTTAGTTTCGCATCTTTGATGGCAATCTTTTCAATCTTGGCCCTTTCTTGAATGATCGACTTAATGTCCTCCGCAGTGGCTTGGTTTCCCAATTCACAAATGGCCTTCACTTTGTCATCGTTGTGATGGTCTTCAATTCCTTTCATCATGCCATAGAAAGAAACTTCAGCTGTGTTAGGGATAAACGAAAATACGGCGTTGTTGATGTCATCGTCAATGGCTTCCAATACCTGATCTACGATAAACCTTCCTAAATTTTTACGCTCTTTATAGATGTCGATGTCAGATCCTCTAGAGAAATAAATTCGCTCAAAAGCGCATTTTTTAATAGGTAATTGCGGTAAAATGGCCTCTTCAGTTACGGTTCCATTTTTCCGAATGATGAGTGCAGCGCCCGGCGTAAGCTCTTTAACTTGATTTACTTTAAGGTTAAAGGCCGTTTGGAGTACGGGTCTTTCGGAGGCTACCACACAAATTTCGTCGTTTTCAAAATAGAATACGGGACGTATACCCGCGGGATCACGAAGGACAAAGGAATCCCCATGACCCAACATTCCAGCCATGGCATAACCACCATCCCATTTAACGCTGGCTTTCTTAAGGATGTTGACAAGGTCCATTTCCGCGGCTATTTTCTCGAAAATCTCAATGTTTTTCAACCCTGAATCTTTGTATTTTGCATACAGCCGGTCGTTTTCCATATCTACAAAATGGCCAATTTTTTCCAACACGGTAACGGTATCCGACTTTTCTTTTGGATGTTGTCCCAATTCAATGAGGGAATCAAAGAGTTCATCTACGTTGGTGAGGTTAAAATTCCCTGCCAAGACAAGGTTTCGTGTAATCCAATTGTTTTGTCGAAGGAAGGGATGACAGCTTTCGACAGAATTTCTTCCAAAGGTTCCATAGCGAAGGTGACCTAAAAACAATTCACCAGTAAAATCCGCATGTGTTTTTAGGAATTGGATGTCCTTAAGTTTATCTGGATTTTCAACACCTAATTGATTGATGTTCTTTGAAATTTGTTCGAAGATGTCTTGAATTGGATTGGTCTGAATTGACCTTACCCTAGAGATGTATCGCTCACCCGGATTCATGTCAAATTTTATACTGGCAAGCCCAGCGCCATCTTGACCTCGGTTGTGTTGTTTTTCCATGAGCAATTGCATTTTATGTAAACCATAAAAAGCGGTACCGTAGGATTCAATGTAATGTGTCAAGGGTTTTTTCAACCTTAACAATGCGATTCCACACTCATGTTTTATAGCGTCGCTCATACTTTTTTGCCGAAATTAAGGATTCGAAAAGCGACAAAGGGGAGATTGTTGATTAATTTCAAAAATCGTTCATAACTTAATGTCCTTTGGGTTGGCAACATTTAGGCAATTCGAGAACCGCCTTTGGATTCGCTTTCCGCAAATCGGCATCATATCCCGCTTCTGTCAAGGCAATTGACAAAGCATCTCTGTTGGTTTTTGAAGGTTTGTAAACGATGGTAACGTCTTTCGTTTCCAAGTCAAGTTCTGAAAAAACAACCCCTTTGGACGCGTTCAATGCTTCTTCAATCCTGTTTTTACAATCGCCACATTGCGCGGAAGTATGGATTACAAGGGTGTCTCTTTTTGGTGTGCTTTGCGCATAGGTTGAGAGCGTCAACAGCGCGATAAGGAAGCATAAAATGGTTTTCATATCAATGTTTGTCTTTAATGGCAAATCTAAAACCCGAATATACATTAATTCCTGTTATGGGGCCCCAAACCATGGTCGCATCGAAACCGGGATCTTGGTGGTTTTGCGCTAACAAAATGGGATTGGGCTGGCGATAATTCAGGGCATTTTCTACCCCAAGGTAAACTTCCCATTTCTTCCATTTGTGAATGACCTGTGAATTGACAAGGGTGTACCAAGGTGAGTAGGTCATAGTAACATAAGAAGCAGGCATGCGCATTGGGCCAAAAATCGCCGCCGTTAGGTCCCACTGCCAACGTTTGTTCTTAGACATCAAGTTGGATGTTACCAAAAATCGATGTTTAGAAATCATGGATTGCGATTGTTTTATGTTTCCGAAAATAGATTTCACATCAAGGTATTTGTAGGCCAACCTAAGCTCAAAGTTTTTCGCCAATTGGGCGCTTATTTCGGTTTGCACAGCCATGGAGCTGGATGCATTTTCTTGATAAGCGAAAGAAATGTCTTGGGCGTAAAGGTCTCTGTCTATGACCAGCTGTCTTTCAAACCATGTATAATAAACGTCCGTTGTCCAGGTGAATTTTTTCTTAAAAACAATGCCCTCTGCGACAAAGGACCCACCACAATTCCAAGAAACTTCTGGCAGCAATTGGGTGGGAAGTATCCAGTTTTTTTGATTTGCCAAGAGACCGATGTTGTCAATGAGCACGTTGGGTATGCGCCACCCTTTTCCAGCGGTAAACCGGAGGTCCATTTTTGGAGTGAGTGCGTATTTACCATGGATTCGAGGCACCCATTGCCAACCGGTTAGGCTATGGTAATCCAAACGAAAACCTGAAATCAAGGAGAACCGCAACCCATTCAGGTTGTGTTCGATGAAGGCACTGGAAATAAACTCTTCACGGTCTCTGTTCACATTGCCAATTTGTTGTTTCAATGCCAAATAACTACCTGTTAAACCCGAACGAAACTTGTGGGTTTCCTTTTGATTGGCATCGTCGTACACCATAGATACAAAGGCTCTTTTTTCGGTCCCTTGAAAATTTCTTGTGCCATACATTCCTTCCAATTCATGGTATTTAGCGTGGTAAATCACGCCCAAAGATTGTGCAGGTTTTTTACCAAAAAATCCAGTTTTCGCGAAGAGGTCTACATGTTTATTTCCAGCATTCATTGTATAGGTTTCACCGCTAAGATCTGAGGCATATTGCCCCGACACCCTGTTGTCTACATAGGCATTTACACCGAATTGCGCTTCCATTTTCTCTCCTTCGTATTGCCAACGGTTCATCACAGCTAGGTTTCTAAAAAGGGGAATGTCCATAAAACCATCTTTGTTTTCATCTACTTTGACATGGTTGTACGACCCATTTGTAAGCAAGTTGGTGGCCCATTTCTCCCCCACAAGTTTTCCTACCAAGGCATTGATTTCGCTTCTTCCAAACCTGTTTTGGTAGCCATTCAGCAAAAATTTCTCCATGTTATGGGGTTGTTTTAATTCAAGATTTATAAGCCCCGCCATCGATTCGTGACCGTTTACAACAGATCCTGTCCCTTTTGAGATTTGGATAGAAGACAGCCAAATTCCCGATAAGGATTGAATCCCGAAAGGGGTTTCCAAGCCCCTTAAAAATGGAATGTTCTCAAATTGAAATTGGGTGTACACCCCGTCCAACCCGAGCAGTTGAATTTTTTTGGCGCCCGAAACCCCATCCGTAATGTTTACATCGACGCTGGCATTGGTTTCGAAAGATTCAGAGAGGTTGCAACATGCGGCGCGACGAAATTCATTCGATGAAAGCAACTCTATGTTTAAGGTTTTGAATTTAAGGATACCGCTTTGTTTTTTCAACTCAACGATTACTTCCGGTTGCATGTTCCGGTTGTAAAGAGAGATAATGAGGGATCCAAAGCGATCTGATTTATCCACCACGACGGTGTCAGCTGCATAACCCGGATAGGTAATCACCAAGGTATCGGGTAATTTTTTACCCAAAAACAGTTCAAACTTCCCTTCGGAATCGGTAAAAACTGCGGTTTTATTCGCCAACAATTTCAACTTGGCGCCATTTAGCGAAAGGGTATCGTTTTCACTCACCCCACGAACATAACCTACCAACTGAGCGTGCGCGCTATAAAAGAAAATACATGAAAAGACAAGGAAACAAAAACGTAGCATAGACATGAGATAAAGAATTAAAAAATCAGACTAAAATCAGAAGAAATTGTCTTTTTTATATTCTCCAAAAACCAATGAAGGCGCGCAGAAGCTTGCCATATTTCACATGAGGTACCCTACATTGCGTCGGGGTTTGCGGCACTTTGAATTGGAAAGTACTTCCCACTAAACCTACCCATGGAAGGGCCGGTAGCTTACCGGAAAAATTAGGCATCGGGGCCGTCGCTGCGGTACGTCCCTCCACTTTCAACTTAAGAAACGTGGTTTCTTGGCTACAACATTTTTTGTTTTTCTCTTGGCAGCATGATGGAAGCGCTGTTTCCTTCTCGCAACAATCTTTTTCACTGATGTGGATCAATGAGGTGTAAGCTATTCCCTCTTCCAAGCAAGTATGAGAATAAATGGGTAGGCCCACACTCACGGTGAAAATCAAAAATGCCAAAAGAAGCGTGGAAATTCTCTTCATCCTTACAAAGTTAAAAAACGATTTCCTTTTTTCGTCGCTCAAAGTAGGAAAGGACACCATTCAATATCAATACGCCAATGATGATGATGGCGCCTATGTAAAAATCTTTAGAAAGCAACTCGTTTTCTTTCAAGAGAACAATGGCCAATAGGATGGTGTAAACGGGCTCGAGGTTTATGGACAGCGAAACGGTGAAAGCGCCCAGTTTTTTAACAATTTCTATGGTGGTTAAAAACGCAAAAGAGGTGCAGACAATCCCTAAGAAAAGCAGCCATAATAAATCATTCATGCTCAACTCAAAGGCTTTCATAGGTTTCGCAATCGATAGCAGGTAAAGGGTGATTCCTACGAGACCTACGCACAGCTCCAGGAGGGTAAGGGAAATGCTTTCTACCGATTTAGAAAGTTTTGCATTCATCACCGAAAACAGGGCGGCAAAGAAAGCAGAGACCAACCCAATGGCAACTGCGTTCCTTTCATCTCCATTAAAATCCTTTGCTACGAAGGCAATGCCAGCAATCACCAACAAACTCATCAACAGTTGACGCATTTGAAATTTTGATTTCATCAAAATGGGTTCCAACCAGGTAACATGCAGCGTAGTGGTAGACAAGCACAAAATGGCCAAAGATGCCGTTGAAATTTGAATGGTGTAATAAAACGTCAACCAATGGGCAGCGACCACACTTCCTACCAATACAACCCAAATCCATTGAGACCGTGGTACAGCGAAACGAATTTTGCGAAACCACATAAATAAAAGGAGAGACGAAATCGCGATCAGTAAGCGGTACCAAACAATGATAAAGGAATCTTGGTGAAGAAGTTTCCCGATAATCCCAGTGAAACCCCAAAGAAAAATAATCAGATGAAGTAAGAAATGGTATCGGTATTTCTGGAACAACTTACTTTTTATTTTTCCAAGATTCTATGGATTTTTTGGATTGGGTTACATAGCTTGCATCGCCATCTTTTTCTGCCAACTGAATACACATTTCCGCTGCGGCAATGGCTTCTTTGTACGCTCCTTTCTCTGCCAATATCAATGATTTTGTGCGCAACATCCAATAGGCTTCGGGACGCAACACAATCGCTTTGCTCACCCAGTCCAACGCTTGAGCCATGTCCATTTTTTCATCTAAATAATATTTCGCTGCTGCATGGTAATCATTTGCGCTGGGACCTGCCATGGTTTTTTGAATGCTTGCAACTACTTTGTCCTTCGACAGCACACCGAAAGGAAATTTAACTTTGGTATTGTCCCATTGGATTACCAAAACTCCCCCGTTGTTGGTGATTTCATCAATTCCGATGAAAAGGTTTTCCGATTTCTCTTGTGAGGTAAACACGTTTGAAGTGAGCGTTAATACAACTTTCTTTTCATCCCAAACTTCTGGCATTCCCCACAGGTTTGTTTCGCTGTAAAACGCAAGATCCCATTGGGTTTTATTGGGTTTTGCGAATAAGGCATAGGTCCCTGCTTTCAAGGTGTCTTTGCCGAAAATCAATTTATCAGAGGCTGTGATTTTTGTGCATTCATTGGCACCCAATCGCCAATAAGCATTGTAGGGAATAAAATCTCCAAAAATTACCCGGCCATTAACGGCAGGACGAGAATAGGACAAGGTGACATCGGTCAATCCGACCTTTTGTTCCATTTTACAAAGGGGACTTGCTTTGGGTGTGGTTACTTGGGTAAACCCAAAAAAAGAAATGCATACAAAGGCAGCAAAAGTGAAAAGTTGTTTAGACATAAGTTATAATTTAAATTGTGATTTCAATTGGTTAAACGTTTCGAACGAACAGCGGTCGTATCCATGTTGGAATAGGTCAAACACTTCATCCAGTCTCTGTTTTGTATATACTTTTTTACCTTTATGAAAGGAAGGCATCTCTTCATGGGTAGCGATGTACATTTCTCCCGCAGTTTCCCCCATAAAAACAACAGACCAGTCCTTTTCCGTTTTACGTTCCATATAGGTCGTTTCATCTGTAACTTTTTCCCAAATGAGGTCACTGAAACGCTCTACCCATCGCAAGGCTTCTTCAGGCTCGTCTCGGTTTAACGTTTCCCATGCCTTGCCTTCTAATCCATTCACAATGAGAAAGGCTACAAATTCCTTTTCCAATGCCCGCAACTGTTCCTCATGTAAACAAGCAAAACGCATCAATTCATTGATTTAGCCTCGAAGACATCAAAGGTGAGGTCAACGACTTCATGCAATTTTTTTTGGGTAGTTGCCTGTTCAAAGGTAAAGGTATAGGTTCCTTTTTTGGGGAAATCATCGTGCATTAACAATTTTGAAAAAGAAACCATTGAACCTGACTTTTTACCTGTCCATTCTCCGGAAGGTTTTGCGGTAATCATTTCGATTGGAAATTTCTTGGATTTACCTAAGGGACCGTCAATGGTAAAAAACATCCAAAGATTTGAATAGGCAAAATCGGTAGTGGTGCGAATGTTCAATATAAAATCGTAGGTCTTGCTGGTGTCTTGAATGTTGATTTTAAAGGACGGGAATTGTTTTTGAGACCAAGTGCGGTTGGAAAACACAATGGTTTTATTGAACACGGCATCCGAGGTGCAGGAGAACAGCAGCAACAGGGCCGCAACCACAAAAAACAAATGCCTACTTTTCATTGGTGGCAGGATTGGGTTTGTTTTTATTGGGTTTATACTTCTTCTTTTTGTTTTTATTGGGCTTGTTTTTGTTCTCAAAACGTGTCAAACTGTCTTGACCCACCACATTTTCATATCCTACAACCACTTCTTTTTCTACTTCAAAAGCAAAATCTTTGAGGTCTCTTGGGATGGTTCCGGCTTTGTTTAGTTCTTGAATTTTTTTAACGCGTTCGGGCGTAAGCATGATCAAACCTGAATCTTCTGGAAATGCATACCACATCATTCGTTTAAAGACATCTGTCTTAATGTGATACGCCTCACCTTTGGTGGTTTTGAGTTTAATTTCTGTCTTTGGAAAGGTTTTGAAGGCCTCTAAATACATGTCCAATTCATAATTCAGACAGCACTTTAACTTACCACATTGTCCAGCTAATTTCTGTGGATTTAAAGCCAATTGTTGGTACCTTGCCGCAGAGGTTGATACGGACCTGAAATCGGTAAGCCACGTCGAGCAACACAATTCCCGTCCACAGGAACCAATCCCCCCTAATCGCGAAGATTCTTGTCGCGATCCAATTTGACGCATTTCAATTCTGGTTTTGAATGCATCTGCCATGTCTTTAATCAATTGACGGAAATCCACTCGGTCCTCAGCGGTGTAGTAGAACGTAGCTTTCGTAAGGTCACCTTGGTATTCTACATCCGAAATCTTCATGTCTAATCCCAATTTCATGGCAATCGTTCGGGTCTGAAACATCATGTCTTTTTCCAAATTACGGCCCTTAATCCAATTGTCAATTTCAGGTTGGGTAGCGATGTGAAGAATTTTTCTTGCTTCTGCATGCTTAAAATTAGGCGACTTCTTTTTGACTTGAATTTTCGCCAATTCCCCAACGATGGATACCACGCCGATGTCAAAACCTGGTGCGGCCTCTACCACTACGATGTCTCCCATTTGGAGCGGCAAGTTTTGGATGTTTCGGTAAAAATTCTTTCTTGAGTTTTTGAAACGTATTTCTACAATTTCATACGGTTTTTGGTTTTCAGGCAACGAAATGTTTGACAACCAATCGTATACTTCCAACTTACTGCATCCGCCACTGCTACACAAGCCGTTGTTTTTACAACCGCCTGGCGTTCCTTCCTTTCCACATGATGCACAACCCATTGTTATTTGTTTTCGGTAAAAATAAGCATTTAAGACCTATGAATGAATCGCATGCATTGAAAACACAATTGCGTAAATAGAATTTTTTGATTCGCATTTCGCTCCAAATGATAGTAAGCATCGTCAAATTCCGACATAAATTCACGAATGTTTTTGCCATTGATGAAGGGAGAAAACTTTTCAACAAAGCCCAATTCCGATGGCGTAAGGTTTGCGTTTTGCGCACCCAAATAATTCATTAAAAAGCTCTGTCGTATCATATGTAAAGTATACAACATGAACAACTTTTGGTTTTCCTTGCTTAAACTTGCCGCTGTTTCCGCCCAATTCATCATCTCAATTACATCTTTCTTGTAGCTGGACCGCATCAATTGAATAAAGAGTTCACGGTATTCGTCCGTTGCGCCACCGTCTTGAAAAACTTCCAAAGCCTTGCACAAGTCTCCATCGGCGAACCTGGCTATGGCATCCGCCTTTGAGGCTTCCATGTTTTTTTCTTTTTGCAAATAAGACGACACGTCGCTTTCTAACAACTTGGGAACTTGAATGGATTGCGTTCGGGACTGAATGGTAGCCAAAATGGCTTGTGGATTCTCGACCAACAATAAAAACAACGTTTTTGGGGAAGGTTCTTCAAGGATTTTAAGGATCTTATTTGCACAGGAAGGATTCATGGCGTCGGCACCAAAAATAACCATCACTTTATATCCTCCTTGGTAGGATTTCAATTTCAATTTTTGAATGATGGATTCACTTTCCTCAGCGCCAATGATCGGTTTTCGTTCCTTTGAATCAATCATTTGCAGCCAATCATATTGGGTAAAATACGGGGTTGCGCCGATCATCTTTCGCCAAGTGGGCAAGAAATGTTCGGATGTTTTGGCAATGGCTTGTACTACAGGATACACAAAATGCAAGTCGGGATGCTGGAACGAATTAAGCTGGGCACAAGAAGCGCAATTTCCACAGGCGTCATGCTCACCCGGGTTTTCACACAACAGGTAGCGCGAAAAGGCCATCGCCAAAGGAAAAGTGCCATACCCTGTTTTTCCCACCAGCATTTGGCCATGACCGATTTTGTCGGATTTGACTTCCTGAATGAGTTGAGCGATTACTTCCTTTTGACCGACGACGTCCTTGAAAAACATATGTAAAAATAGCAATTAAAAACTTCCACCATGGGATTAAAAAAGGAACCTTTCAACCCTCTGCGGAGCCAATCATGACGACGAATTCTCCTTTTATTTCCTTGGATTTGAAGTGCAGCAATACTTCTGGAGCTGTGCCCCTAACAAATTCTTCAAACATTTTAGAGATTTCCCTTCCGACCACAACCTTGCGCTCCGGACCCATAAACTCGATGATTTGTTCTAAGCATTTTATCAGGCGATAAGGAGATTCATACAAAACTACAGTGCAATCCTTGTCCACCAATGCTTTCATTTTTGTTTGCCGTCCTTTTTTATGCGGTAGAAATCCTTCAAAATAAAAACGATCGCAAGGCAATCCACTTGCCACCAAGGCGGGGACAAAAGCCGTAGGGCCAGGTAAACATTCCACTTTTATGCCTTTTTCAATGCATCCGCGAATCAACAGATATCCGGGGTCTGAAATGCCTGGGGTGCCTGCATCTGAAACCAAAACAACCATTTCAGCCGTTTCAATTTTATGAAGCATTTCAGCCAATTGTGCATGCTCATTGTGCGTATGAAACGAAACCACCCATTTTTGAATGTCTAACAATTTCAACAGCTTTTTGGTCACACGGGTATCTTCTGCGATTACGAAATCACACGCTTTAAGCATCCGTATGGAACGAAGCGTAATGTCCTCTAAATTTCCAATGGGGGTAGGAACCGCAATTAAATGTGCCATTTTATCGGGTTAAATATACGTAGTCTTTGAGCACCTTTTCCAGAAAAGCCGTAGTGTTTTTTTTAGGCACTTCTATTTCCAATCGCTCACACGTTTTTTGAGTCACCGCGTTGAAAACCTTTGTAATTTCTGCATTTCGGTAATTCTTGTATTGCTCAATCACATTCTTAAGGTACATAATGTCTTCATCGGTAAAGGAAATCACCTTTTCATACGTTGGTTTGTACGATGTTGATTCTTGCCTGCTTAGGATGTCCGACAATTTGTATTTTCTTGAAGGACGAGTGCGAATGGCAATGACCGAAACAATCATATCCCCAATTCTCTGGTGTTTGGGTGAAAGACTCATGGCAAGAAAATCCAACAAGGTGATGAAAGGAATGATGAGAATCCAAACGGGGTTAGAAACCAAAGAAACCCAAAAAAATTCGCCTCGCATGACCCAGCGCAAAAAATTATCCTGCAAAGTCATTCGGTCCCCATTTACCCGAACCATTCGAATGCCCACAGCCATCTTACCCAGCGTTTGTCCATTGAAAAAATACTCCATCACAGGTTTGTATAGATAGATGGGCATGTTTACCAAAAGTACCAAGAGCAGCAAGGCCAAATCCAAATCTTGGCTCCAAATAGAAGCATCGTTTAGAAAGGCAAACAACACAATCATGAAATACACATAAATGATTACGGTGTCAATGACATAGGCCAAAGCGCGTTGAACGACCGATGCCATTTCAAATTCAATTTTCACATGTTGTGCCGAAAGAAATTCTACTTTTTTCATGCCGCAAAAACCTTTTTAACCACTTCCTCTAACTTTTTACACGTCACCACTTCGATGTTGTAAGAATCTTTTTTCAATCCTTTATTGTAGGCCGAAATAAATATGTGGGTATACCCTAACTTTTGTGCTTCCAGGATTCTGGTTTCCACACGGTTTACCGGACGAATCTCCCCTGACAATCCAACTTCCGCAGAAAAGGTAAATTCTCTGGGTACAGAAATGTCTGCATTGGAGGACAATACAGCAATCATAACCGCCAAATCCACGGCTGGGTCATCCACTTTAATTCCGCCTGCGATGTTTAAAAACACGTCTTTGGTCGCCAAACGAAATTGGCATCGCTTTTCCAAAACCGCCAAAAGCATGTTCAATCTCTTGGCATCATAACCATTGGAAGACCTTTGCGGCGTACCATAAGCGGCGCTGCTCACCAAGGCTTGCACTTCTACTTGCAGGGGACGTAAACCCTCAATGGTGGTGCTGATGCATGAGCCACTCAAGGTCCCGTCTGTATTGGTGATTAATATTTCAGAAGGATTTTCAACCATCCGCAAGCCGGTGCCCTGCATTTCATAAATACCCAATTCGTTGGTTGACCCAAAGCGATTTTTCACGGTGCGGAGCAAACGATAAAAGTGGTTTCGATCCCCTTCAAATTGTAAAACCGCATCCACCATGTGTTCTAAAACCTTTGGTCCTGCAATGGAACCCTCCTTGGTGATGTGGCCAATGAGAAAAATGGGGGTATGTGTAGTCTTCGCATAACGAAGCAATAACGCAGTGCATTCCCTCACTTGACTCACGCTTCCAGGGGCACTTTCTATCGAAGGATTAAAAAGGGTTTGAATGGAGTCTATGACGAGGATTTCTGGTTTTAGGCTTTCTGACAACGTGATGATTTGAACCACGTCCGTTTCTGTAAGCAATTGACATTGGGTGTTTTCTATTCCAATGCGCTCGGCACGCATTTTAATTTGTTGTTCACTTTCTTCTCCGGAGACATACAATACCCGAAATTGTTCCTTCACGGCCATTTGCAACAACAAGGTTGATTTCCCAATGCCTGGGTCGCCTCCAATCAAAATGATTTCACCGGGAACAATGCCCCCTCCCAACACGCGGTTTAACTCCAAATCTTTTAAATGGATCCGAACGGTTTCATTTTGGGTGATTTCATGAATAAAAACAGGGGCCGCATTTTGGGTTTGCTTTGAAAAAGGAATCGATGCATTTTTGGAAACATTGACCCGCTCTTCGATAAAAGTATTCCATTCACTGCAGGAAGGACATTTCCCTAACCACTTAGGGGCTTCATATCCACAGGATTGGCAAAAAAAAGCTGTTTTGATTTTAGACATTAAAACAAAAGTAATTGAATTCTAAAAATTCGTCGCCTTTACTTGGTTTTTATCAACTTTATAAATGTTCAAAAAAAAGTCAAGTTTATTTTAAAAAATGTGTTTGACTATAGCAAAAAAATTAATTTTGCTCGATAAAACAAAAGCATACAACATGTCAAAGAGAAGGTCAATTATTAGTTACGACAAACTCACCCTAGATCAGAAAAAACAAATTTTAAAAGATTACCCCGATGGGTATATCAATCACCTTACAACCATTAAAACACCGAATGGCGAAGTGCTTGATGCCCTTATTTGGGAAACAGAAGAAATCATCTACTTGGTTAAAATCAATAAAATTGTTACCAAATCCAAACCCGTTGTCGTGGACGATGAAGATGGTTTTGATGATGGGTTCGACAAGGATTCAGAATTAAAAGACGATGATGTAGACGATGTGGACGGTGATGATGAAGAAGACGACGATTATGACAAGCCTGATGACAACGAGGCTGACGCAGAAGAAGACTAATCCGAGCAAACTTTATTTAGTTAAGGGCTTTCTTCCTTAACTTTTTTATCTTTGGTTCTGAATCAAATTAAATCTTTGTGGCAAAACCTTTTATTCCTTCCGAAGTTTTTTCTAATGTTTCGATAGACAAAGTGGGCGTGGAAGAACGCATCGCACGTTTTCAATCCAGAAGCATAAAAAACGAAGCCAAACACCAAGGCCTAAGAATGGTCCTTAACATGATTGACTTAACTACTTTGGAAGGGAAAGATACCCCCGGAAAAGTGCGTCAAATGTGCTACAAAGCCCAACATCTTCATGATGCTTTTCCAGGACTCCCTACCGTAGCCGCTGTTTGCGTATACCCTTCCATGGTAAAAATCGCAAAAGATTCCTTGGTCGGGTCTTCCGTTAAAATTGCCTCCGTTTCAACCGCCTTCCCTTCGGGACAATCCACCCATCAGGTGAAAATATTGGACACCCAATTTGCCATCGATCAAGGCGCAGACGAGATTGACATGGTGATTTCCAGGGGAAAATTCTTGGCTGGAGAATATGCTTTTGTATACGATGAAATCGCTGCCATCAAAGAAGTTTGTGGTAAAACCAGGCTCAAAGTGATTTTGGAAACCGGGGAACTCCCCACTTTAGACATGGTTCGAAAAGCCAGCGACATCGCCATTCATGCCGGTGCAGATTTCATAAAAACTTCCACAGGGAAAATTCAGCCCGCCGCCACCATGCAAGTTACCTACACCATGCTCATGGCGATAAAAGACCATTATGACCGCACAGGCATTATGATTGGAATGAAACCAGCAGGAGGCATTTCTAATTCTAAATTGGCGTTGCATAACCTTGTAATGGTAAAAGAAATTCTCGGCAACAAATGGCTTTCAAATGAGTGGTTCCGCTTTGGTGCCAGCAGCCTCGCCAATGACGTTTTGATGCAAATTATGAAATCCGAAAACGGAAATTATCAATCTGCTGATTATTTTACAATTGACTAAATATGCCCACTAAACCTACCTCCGTTCCTACGGATTGGAACTATGCGCCTTCGCCCGAAGGAACAAGCCACATCCAACTGAAAAAAAAATATTCGCTTTTCATCAACAATGAATGGGTTGAACCCCTTTCTAATACGTACTATCCCACCGTAAACCCTGCCACCGAAGAAGTGCTGGCCGAAATCGCTTGGGCAAACGAAGCGGATGTGGATGCGGCTGTGCGTGCTGCACGAAATGCCTATGAAAACACTTGGTCCCAAATGCCCGCCCATGAACGTGGAAAATATTTGTACCGCATCGCCAGAATGATGCAAGAAAGGGCAAGGGAATTTGCCGTTATCGAAACCCTGGATGGCGGAAAAACCATTAGAGAATCTCGCGACGTTGATGTACCGCTTGCTTGCAACTACTTCTTCTACTATGCCGGTTGGGCGGATAAACTTGAATATGCTTTTCCCAATCAAAAAATTGAGCCCTTAGGGGTTGCGGGACAAATCATTCCTTGGAATTTCCCATTGCTGATGGCCGCTTGGAAAATTGCACCGGCATTGGCTACGGGAAATACCGTCGTGTTAAAACCCTCAGAAACCACCCCGTTGACCGCCTTGAAATTGGCTGAAATCATTAAAGATTGTGGCCTGCCTCCTGGCGTTGTGAACATCATCACCGGGCACGGAGACACCGGCGCGGCCTTGGTAAAGCATCCCGATGTAAACAAAATTGCCTTCACAGGTTCAACACAAGTTGGAAAAATCATTCAACGTGCCGTTACGGGAACCAACAAGAAAACAACCTTGGAATTGGGAGGGAAATCCGCAAACATCGTTTTTGACGATGCACCCATCGACCAAGCCGTTGAAGGAATTGTAAACGGCATCTTTTTTAACCAAGGACATGTTTGCTGCGCAGGCTCAAGGTTATTTGTACAAGAAAACATTGCACCTGTGGTCATTCAAAAACTGAAGGCCCGAATGGAAAGCCTGTATGTGGGCGACCCCTTGGATAAAAACACAGACATCGGAGCGATCAATTCAAAGGAACAACTTGAAACCATTCAAAAATACATCCAAATAGGCATCAACGAAGGGGCTGAAATATTCCAAACGGAATGCGCGCTTCCAACGAAAGGTTACTTCTGTAAACCAACCCTATTCCTAAACGTAGCCCAATCCAATGTAATTTCTCAGGAAGAAATCTTTGGTCCTGTTTTGACCATTCAAACCTTTAGGTCCATTGATGAAGTAATCCAAAAAGCCAACAATTCTCCTTACGGATTGGCAGCGGGTGTTTGGACAGACAAAGGATCCCGCATTTTTAACCTCTCTACAAAATTACGCGCAGGGGTTGTTTGGGCCAATACCTACAACAAATTTGACCCTACCTCCCCGTTTGGTGGATTTAAGGAAAGTGGTTTTGGCAGGGAAGGTGGACTTCATGGACTTAGCGCCTATGTAAAAAGTGAGTAAATTCTAGATTTAGCAACTTAATTATCAAGAAAGTGGAAATTTTGAAGACATATAAAATATACATCGGAGGGGCTTTTCCGAGAACAGAATCTGGAAGATACTACGCCCTCCTCGATTCGAACGGAAATACACAAGCCAACGTTTGCCTTTGCTCAAAAAAAGACATACGAAACGCCGTGGTGGCAGCAAGAAAAGCCTTTGGCGGTTGGGGGGAAAGAAGCGCCTTCAACCGTAGTCAAATCCTTTACCGCATTGCGGAAATGCTGAATGGAAGAAAAGCACAATTCATTGAGGAGTTGACATTGCAGGGAAGTACCCAAGCCCAAGCAGAGGCAGAAGTTTCCATGGCCATTGACCGCATCGTGTATTATGCAGGTTGGGCGGATAAGTTTGTACAAGTTGCCAGCAGTGTGAATCCCGTCAACTCATCTCACTTTAACTTTTCTACCCTTGAACCCATGGGTGTCGTAGGTGTGGTCGCCCCAGCAAATTCCTCGCTCATTGGTTTGGTTTCCATGGTGATGCCTGTGCTATGTGGGGGAAATACCGTCGTGGGTATCGCTTCTGAAAAACTTCCGCTTTGTGCCGTTACCTTTGCAGAAGTCCTACATACCTCAGACCTTCCAGGTGGCACCGTAAACATCCTTACAGGAAAAACAGAAGAAATGTTGCCCACTTTGGCTGCCCACATGGATGTAAATGCTTTGGTTTCTGAAGATTTAGGACCGCTCAACATTCCCACCGCACTTGCATGTGTTGACAACCTTAAACGAAAGTTTCAATGCGACCAAGATTGGATGTCCCGTGATGCCCAAAACCTTCAATTGATCACCCATTTTCAAGAGGTCAAAACCACTTGGCATCCCATCGAAAACATCGGCGGGTCTAGCAGTTCCTACTAGGAAAAACGAGTCAGCTTACAATCAATAATACCCAAGGGTTATTTCAAATGCGGATTTTCTTTCAGCAAGGATCCCAGGTCTTTGATGCTTAAGAATACTTCTGGAGCGCCGGCAGCATAGGGACCAATTTCATAAGGTTGGTAATAAAAAGTAATGCCTTTTCGACGGATCGAAAAAACCTCTGGCAATTCAAAAGGTTGATCGCCCTCTAAAAACCACCATCCGTCGTTTCCATTTTGTGACAAAAACTTGCGCTTTGCCAATGATTTCAATGCAGTTTTGTAATTGTCTACCAGCAAATCTTTCAATGCAATTGGATTTCCTGTGTTCAAGTCAACATTGAGCACTGAAGCTCCATACTGTCCATGTGCTGCACCTAAGGCATAATACTGAAACAAGATGGACATCGAAAGAAAGGTATTGGAGGTATCTACCAAACTACAGGTATAAGAATCTTGCAGGTATTCCAATTCCCCGGCCTCATTGGATGTGTTTTTAATTTCCGCGACAAATTGCTTAAGCGTTCGATTTGAACCTGTAATTTCTTTTTCAATCAAAGCGTTGATTTTCTGCGCTACCGCAGCGTCTTTCATGGAAACCTTCAACCCGTTAATTTCACGCGTATTGCACCAATCTTGATCGACTTCCATGTCGTCCGCCTCAGCGAAAGGCATGTCGCAATTTTCGGCCTTTAGCTTAAACTTTTTGAAGGTCAAACCCGTGGGCATGGTGAGTTGGGTTGTGATTTGGGTTGTCGTATCGGCCCGCTCCGGCGCTTCAACGCGATTTTCTTTTGGGTCTTCGCTTGAATTACAAGCACTCAAGAAGGAGATCACTCCTATAAACAACAGTAGGTTTCGCATATAAAAAATTTGTAATTCAAAGGTAATTGAAAAGTTGAGATTCTAAACTTGGGGGTGAAATGTCTTGTAGAGAGCTGCATTTTCGTCTTGGTAGTTTAAAGCCAACCCATGTTTGGTTAGTGAACCAGTTGAAAAACTTTTTTTCAAGGTTGGTGTCTTGGAAAATGAATTTATTGTTTAGATTGAAAGGTGCTTTCAGACCTAAATTGATTGTAAATAGTTGTCATAAAATAGTTCAGAACTTTATCACCCAAATCTGTATTATTCATGATAGTCGCGAAAATTTCTCCATTCAATTCATTTCTTTCAATCCAAGCATCCCAAAATTTATCTTTGAAACCGTATTGAAAATTATCTAAACTATTGTTTTGTGCTTGAATCCGTAAACTTTCATTATTAATTAAATCTGCCTTTATTTGCTCAAAATATAATTTATCTGCATCCGAAAATTCAGTAAAAAACTTCTTGTTCAACACTTCAATTATTTCAGATAAATTGGCTTCGTCTTCTTTCGTTAAACGCAATCCAGCTTGACCACCACCATCTAGTTCGTAAACACTTTGACTTTCCATAACGATGGTATGTTCGGCTATCTTTTGTAGTCTGTAGTATTCCAAAGAAACCTCGTCACCCAACTTGAATTTATCATTCTGGCTTGTTCTTGGTAGTTTTTTGTACAGGAATCGTGTATAGGTAAATAGCTTCTCTAAGTCAACATCTGAGAACGGCATAATCTGAGTTAAAAACGAGTACGTTCTATTGAAACTCTGCATCGTGTTCTTGAAGTCTTCTTGCGTTACTTCAGTACCAATTACGTTCTTATCTGAGCTTTCTTCTGGTAACTGTTTGAACCGTTCTACCGCTGGATCAATATAAGCATTCAACTTTGCTTGGTCAGAAACTGTCAATGATTTAGCTGATTTGAAATATAGGTTACAGAAATTATTTACCTGTGTTTCCCAAATCACATTTGCTTTATCCAGTTCAGCTTTTAGGTCATACAGGTAATTCGGGTCTGAATTCTCCTTAATGGATGTAAGCTCATAATACGGTTGAAACGATTCCAATATTTCATCAGTATCATTCGCAAAGTCCAATACAAAGGTATCTTCTTTTCCAGCACACATTCGGTTCAATCTGGAAAGCGTTTGTACCGCTTTTACACCCGATAACTTCTTGTCCACATACATGGTATGCAATAATGGTTGGTCGAATCCTGTTTGGTATTTGTCTGCAACCAATAACAATTGATATTCATCCGATGCGAATTTTCTTGGAAGTTCCTTTTCTGCAAAACCATTAAGCTCAACTTCGGTCACACCTTCTGGAGCGTTACCATAGATTACCTTTCCAGAAAATGCTACAATGGTTTTGACATCGTTATAACCTTTGTCTTTGATGTATTTATCAAATTCTTCTTTATATCTCACTGCATGCAAACGTGAGCTCGATACCACCATCGCTTTTGCTTTCCCTCCAATCTTTTTAGAAACCACTTGGCGGAAATGCTCCACCATTACTTCGGTTTTCTGTGCAAGGTTATGTGGATGCAATGACATGAATCGTCCAATTGCTCTGGAAGCTTTTTTCTTATTTACTTTCGGGTCATCTTCAATTTCTTTAGATAATTTGAAGTACGTTTTATATGTAGTATAGTTCTTTAACACATCGAGAATGAATCCTTCTTCGATAGCTTGTTTCATCGAGTACAGGTGAAACGGTTCTGGCTTGCCATGAGCACCCATCGTTCCAAATACTTCAACTGTTTTTGGCTTTGGTGTTGCTGTAAAGGCGAAGAAACTAAGGTTGTTCTGCTTACCTCTCGCCAACATCGACTTTCTTATTTCGTCCTCCGCATCTTCTTCCAATCCTGTGTAAGCCTCATCTTTCTCAGCTTCTTCCAATGATTGTGCTGATAGTACTTCCTTCATTTTTTTGGTAGCTTCACCACCTTGCGAGCTGTGAGCCTCATCAATGATTACTGCATACTTTCTAGCTGGGATTTCACCAATTTTATCCAGAATAAACGGAAACTTCTGAAGCGTAGTAATGATAATATTTGAACCCGCTGAAATGGCATTTGCCAACTGAGTTGAATCTTTATCAATTTTCTGGACAACACCATCCTTGTGTTCAAATTGGTAAATAGTGTTCTGCAATTGTGAATCCAATACCTTACGGTCGGTAATTACAATCACCGAATCAAAGATTCTGTTGTTAGTCTCATCATGTAAGCTAGACAATCTATAAGATAGCCAAGCGATTGAATTAGATTTGCCAGAACCAGCTGAGTGTTGAATCAAATAGTTTTTTCCAGCACCACTGTGTCTTGCATCCGTGGTCACTTAGCGAACCACTTGCATCTGATGAAAACGTGGGAAAATGATGGTTTCCTTCTTCTTTTTGACACCATTCAACTCAAATTCTTCCACGCTTAGGTGAAGGAACTTGCCAATGATATCCATGAAACTATCTTTAGTCCAAACCTGTTCCCACAGATATGATGTTCTGTATCCATTTGGATTGGGTGGATTTCCAGCTCCATTGTTGTATCCTAAATTGAATGGTAAATATCTTGTGTTCTTTCCGTCCAGTTTCGTTGTCATGAAAGCCTCATCGGTATCCACAGCGAAGTGAACCAAGGTTCTTTTTTTGAATTGAAATATCGGTTCGTTTGGCTCACGGTCGTAGACATACTGCTTCTTGGCATTCTCTACAGACTGTCCAGAAAACTGATTTTTAAGCTCTATGGAAGCAATTGGCAGTCCATTCAAAGAAAGCACCATATCCAATGAATTCTTACCTACACGCTCGTAATACAGCTGTCTGGTAACTGATAAATGATTGGTGAGATACAATTCGTCTGCTTCTGGATTTAAGGTACTTTCTGGCTTAAAATATGCCATATAGAACTTTACTCCATAATCAGTAAATCCTTTGCGAATAACGTCCAATACACCACGCAAATCAATTTCTTTGACCAAACGTAATAGTACTTTTTTCTCTGCTTCGTCCTTGTGAATAGTAACTAATTTATCCCAAGCCTTTGGTTGTGATTGTTTTAGAAAATTAGTGATGTAACTGGGGAACAATCCCAATTGTGCATCGAAGTCTTTTGACTCACCTTTCACATAGCCACCATGCTCCAACAAGTTGGATTCGATTGCCTCCTCAAATGTTTGTTCGGTATGTATTCCTTTTGCCATGTTTCTTAGTTACTTTCTTAGTTACTTTCTTAGTTACTTTCTTAGTTACTTTCTTAGTTATTTAGTTGATGCTAAGATTGATTTACCTAAATCTGAAGTGACGTATTTTTGATTTCTATCTTTCGGATTATCTTTAAGTTCATCTCAAAGTATTTCTTAATCGTTTCGAGCCATTCTATTTTTTGCATTTTCAATCGCTTGATGTAATTTTTGTTTCAATATTTCTTGCGATGGCAATAGCGTCAAATAATCTGCAACTCGAATATTGCTTTTGTCCAATTGTAGTAACTCAATATGTTCATCGTTTTTGCCCGAACATAAAATTAATCCTATTGGCATATTTTCCCCCTCTACTTGTTCGTATTTTTCTAAATAGCGCAAATACAACTCCATTTGTCCTTTGAACGCCGCTTCAAAATCCCCGATTTTTAAATCTATGGCAACCAAACACTTCAATCTTCGATGGTAAAACAGCAAATCGATGTAGTAATCTGTGGTGTCGATCGTAATGCGTTTTTGACGGGCTAAAAAAGCAAAATCATTGCCTAATTCTGAGATAAATCTTTGTAATTCAGCTATGATTGCAGATTCTAAATCTTTTTCTGAATAAGTGTCTTTTAATCCTAAAAAATCCAACACATACGGATCTTTAAACACCAAGTCGGGACTTAATTTTTGTTCGTTTTTGAGTAAATCCAAATCATTCTGAATGGTCAATTCTGGTTTTTTACTGATGGCAGTGCGTTCGTAGAGCATGGATTGAATGCGGTCTTGAAAAGTTCGAACGCTCCATTTTTCCAGCTTACACATTTCGATGTAAAATACTCTTTTTAAAGGATCATCCATCGGAATTAAGATTTTAATATGCGACCAACTCAATTCTCTACACAGTGTGTATACAATTTCCTTTTCAGGAAAAGCAGAAGCAAATTGCATCATTCTGCGTAAGTTTTTCTCAGAAAACGATGTTCCGTAGTCACTTGCTAATTGTCGCCACAGTGTAGCGACAATTTGTTTTCCATATTTTTCGTTTCCTTCATATTGACTCAACTCTTCATTAATCCGTTTACCAACCTGCCAATATAACATACTCAACGTAGCATTGACTGTAACTGCCAGTTGCTGCTTGCTTTGTTCTATCAGGCGTTTGATGTCCTCTGCTATCGATTGTTTTTGAATCTCTTTCATGCTGTTCTAATTTTTGGAGTAATCCCTAACACTTGTGTCGAGCTTGTCGAGACATCCACCTTACCAGTAACCACCTCACTGATTAATGCTGTTTTGAACTCTTTTAACAATTCGATTTCCTTTATAGCTGAGTTTTTTAAGCTCACAATTCTATTGGTTTCTATATCCAAGAATTCTATAATTTGTTTCTGTTCATCGATTGGTGGAATCCATAGACTTGTATTCTTTAATATACCTTGTGTAATACTGAAAACCTTGATGCCTTTTACCGATTGCCTAATTTGAGTTCTGTATGGAATCGAATCAAATTGATATGCAAAATAACGAGATTCAATGTCGACTAGTGCTCTTAATATTATAGTGTGGTATCCAGCAAATATTTCGTGATTGCTTTTTAAGTAGGTGAAATTTCCAGCACCACTAACATCTTCGGATGTGTCAGCAAATACAAAATCCCCAGTTTGAATCAAAGATTTGTAATCAGATACTAAATAAGTTGGATTTACACATTTTAATTGGTGCTTGTCGATATCTACTTCAAATCCAAACTTTGAATGTATTTCCCCGTAATTAACACAAGGAATACCCTCACTTTCTAAATTCTCCTTAGTAATTGTTAATCCTTTACTCGAATTGAAAATTTGTTTCAACTTCTTCACCTCCCAATGCTCTGGTATCTCACCCAGCCATTTAACACCAGAATCATTCATTGCAACATTTGGGTCAAGACCTTTGGTCACTGCTTGGTTGATTACTGCAACACGTTCTTCTTCTAACAATTGAATAAACTGCTCTTTCTTGGCAATTAGGTGGTCAATTTGAGTTGTTTTATGGTCGAGGAAGTTGGCGATGGAGGTTTGTTCTTCAATGGATTGAGGAAGAATAATTGGTAAATTTTCGACACCCTCCATACGTAAGTTAATACGTGTAAAACCTCTTCCTTCAAGACTTATTAATTGAGATAAAGCAGATGAAGTAAGTAAATAATTAACAAATCTAGCATCAGAATTAATTGTTAATCGAAATCCTTTACAAAAACTATTTAAATAAAGCTCATTATAATCATTAAGTAATAAAGCTGATTTCCCAACATCTTCTTGGTTTTCCGAACTCATCAAAAAAAACAAATCATTTTTTTTGACTTTATTTTGATTTTCGTTTTCATCTATTTTTACAAAACCAAAATTATCACCTACAATATATTTGTTATTTGCAATATTTGTGAAATTTATAAAAGGCTTGAAGTTTTCTGTTGGAACTTTTTCAAAATCAGAACCACTTTTACCACTTAATCCACTGTATAAACTACCTATATTTTTAAGTCTTTTGACATTCCAATGCTCTGGAATGTCTCCAATCCACTCAATACCAGAATCTTTATAGTTATCGTATTTTTTCATTTCCATAATGGTTCATTTTGCCAATCAAATATCGAATCATCTTCATTGCTTGGAATACCCATAAACTGGATTGGAATATTTGGATATTTGCCCATCAATTCAACTAAATGTTCTTTAATATGATGAGATGAATTAGCAGTTTGTAACAAATATTTAATTATACAAATTGAATAAAATGAACGATTTGTTACTTCCTTAAAGTCGTCAATTATCCATGGGAAATTAGTTTTATTTAGCCAAATAGGTTCAATAGCTATTTCCCTATTCCATAATCTACCGTGATGCCCACATATATTTCGTATATATGTTAACGTATGCAACCAGGATTTAAAAATCGTATGGTGTAATCTAAATTCAGTGGCTATTAATTGTTTATCTGTATTCTCTTTCAGACCATTGAATAATTTAGATAATTGACCTAAGGTAAAAACCTCGATGCACATCCAAGAAGGAGGATTTACTGGTTTATGGTAATTGTTTTTATAGTGTTTGATAAAGGTTTCTGGATTTTTGTCTCTGGCGGAGTGGCTAATTATTTCCTGCACCTCATTGTACACATCGATTGTAAAATGTTCTCCTGTTTTCTTATTCTTTACACGATAAGGGTCTTTGTAAATCTTTGCATTATCCTGCCAATGTGCCCCATATTTATGAGAGAGAATGTATATCATTCGTGCTCTAATAGAGACCTCAAGGCGTTCAATTGCGTTGAATACTAATAACCTTAACTCCCTATCAAAAAGGTATAAATTCAAAATATCGTTAAAGTCAGTTCCTTTGTCAAAAACGTCTTTTTCTAATTGAAAAGGGAGCGCATAAGCACTCAATCGATAATAACTTATATTTGTCAAATAGTGAATGGCACGCTGTTCGTCGCCAACGGTTAGACCTCTACTTTTCCAAAGACTAATCTGCTCTTGATGGGTTAAAGGGGGTTTCTTAAACTCCATAACCTTTAAAATGAGAAAACCCCCCAAGTGTGCTGCACGAATGCAAGCCTGGGAGGTATATTATCTTAAATTTTAGAAAAAAGCTACTTGATTCATTAACAAGCAAATAAAACATTTGTTTCGCTAATGAGATTGCAAAGGTATAAATAAATTTTAATTTCATCCCACTCAAATTATTTCTTTTAATAATCCATCTGTTTCTTGCTCAATAGCCATGATATCCTTTCTAATTTCGTCCAATGAACGTAAAGGCTTGTATTGATAGAAATACTTGGTAAAGTTTACTTCATATCCTACGTTGGTTTTGCTGTGGTCAATCCACGCATCTGGCACGTGTGGCAACACTTCTTTCTCCATGTATTCTTGAACATCCATTAGCAACGGAATGTTTTCAGTATCTCGCAAAGATGAATCTGGTTTTGGGTTGCCTTTTTTATCTCTTACTATTTCTCCCTGGGCTGAGCCTGTCGAAGCCCGTTCTGGTCGTTCTACCGTTACTTTTGAATAACCAAAAGCTTTGTTGTCAAATACTTTTGAGTAATCACCTTCTTTAAATTCACCGTATATTTTTGTAATTTGAGCAATGTGCTCATCAGATAATTCGTTTCGTTTGTCACCCAATGATTTGCTCATTTTCTTGAAGAAATCAACTCCGTTAATCAACTGAACTTTGCCTTTTCTGTTTGCTGGTTTGTGATTGGATATTACCCAGATATACGTTGAAATACCTGTGTTATAAAACAACTGATTTGGCAACGCAATTACAGCCTCTAGGAAGTCGTTTTCGATTATCCATTGACGAATACTACTCTCGTTTTTAGTTTTGCTTGGAGAACCAGAGAAAAGTGGAGAACCGTTGAATACAATAGCCAGTCGAGAACCTTCTGGTTTCATCTTGCTCATCAAGTGCATCAAAAACAGAAACGAACCATCACTTACCGATGGTAATCCAGCTCCAAATCGCCCACCATGCCCCAACTGTTCATGTTCCTCTTTAACTTTCTTTCCAAACTTTTCCCATTTCACACCGAAAGGTGGATTGGTAATCAAGTAATCGAATTTCTCGTTGGATAATTGGTCTTCAGATATACTGTTGCCTTTTTTGATGTTGGATGCGTTTTGACCTTTAATCAACAAATCTGATTTACAGATAGCATACGATTCTGGATTCAGTTCTTGACCAAATACCTCCAAACGTGCATCTGGATTCAATTCGTGCAGATATTCTTCGGCTACAGAAAGCATGCCTCCTGTTCCCGCACAACTATCGTATATCGTTTTGGTAATACCTTTTTTGGTTAAAATATCTCGGTCATTCAAGAATAGTATGTTCACCATCAACTTGATTACCTCTCTAGGTGTAAAGTGTTCCCCAGCGGTTTCGTTCGAAATCTCAGCGAATTTTCTAATCAGTTCTTCAAACATATAACCCATTTCCATACTTGAAATACGGTCTGGGTGCAAGTCGATTTCTTGGAAACGCTTCACCACCATAAACAACAAGTTGGCATCATCCATCTTATTTATTTGGTTTTCAAACTCAAATTGTTCAATGATTTCTCTTGCATCCTCTGAGAATCCGTTGATGTAGTTTCTTAGATTTGATGCTATGTTATTTGGGTCGGCTATTAGCTTCTCAAAGTCGAATTGGCTTTTGTTGTGGAACTTGAAACCAGCCGTTTTGTTTAAAATCGGGTCAAGGTTCTCAACGTTGGTTGTTTTCAGTTGGTCATACTTCTTAAGTACATCCGCTTTGGTACTTTCTAGCACACAATCCAATCGTCTTATTACTGTTAACGGTAAAATAATCTTCCCATAGTCACTTTGCTTATAGTCACCTCGAAGTAGGTCTGCAATTGACCAAATAAAATTTGCTGATTCTTTAACGTTTTTCATTTTAATTATATCTTATGTAAAGATAGAGAAAGCAAATTGTATTCAATTTCTAAGAGATTCTGATTGCATCCACCACCCTCGTATCATTCACTTCCACCACCAACACATATTTGTCCAGTGTGGAATTATACTTCACAAAGGGCGCCACGAGTGGGTACTGGTCTTTCAATAATAAAAATTGCTTGAGGCTGAGTTCCAGCTTCACAGGATGTTTCTGTCCTGAATAAGCGAAACCGAATACATCTGGTATCTGTTGCTCGTGTTTGGCTTCGTTTTTAAAAGGCAAGGTAAGGTATTCCACCGACCCAATTCTGTCAATATTGAACGTTTTGTTCTTTTTAGATGCGGGTTCGAATGCCATAACGGTATGGTAATTATCCGTAAATCCAAAGGGTTCTACCACCCTGTCGGAAATGGTTTCAGAGTTAATCGACTGGTATTTCTTCAAGACTACCTGTTCTTTGTTCATCATGGCTTTGGTGAGCCGTTCCACGGTTTTACCGTTTTTGGCATTGTGCAGGTGCGCCGCAACCATTGGCAGTTCAGATCCCATGTAGATTTTACTCAAAACTGAATCTTTGAGTTTGGATTTGTTACCCGTAGTCAAAACCAATTCTTTGAGAAATTGTGCTTCTTCTTGACTGAAATGAACCCCATCAGCATCTTCTTTCTCAATAAAATAACGCTGTCCCGCATCTTTGTGAAGGTTAAAGCCACATTCACGTAGGAGGTCGAGGTAGCGGTAGACTGTTCTTTCTGTTGTTTCAAGAAAAGAAGAGAGTTGCTGGATGCTTTTATGTTGGGATTCTTGAAGGTAGGCAATGAGTTGTAAAACCCGAAGTATTTTATGTTGATTAAGCATGAAACCAAATTTATGGAACAAATAACCCCAATCTGTTTGGGCTTTGCAAATTATTGACCCGAGTTGTCAGGGGAATTTTAAGATGATTTTTTATTGACTTGAATTGTCATTAATTGATTAGAAATTTGTGGGAAATATTAAGATGGTTTGAAAACAGAAGTGTATAAACAACCAATATTATAGAATCGAAAAATATAAAAAGTGGAGATAGTTTAACCACATAAAAAAAAAGGAGTAATCTGAAAATCCATAAGAGTAGGACAAACAAAAATATAATATTATGAAAATTTCAAGATCATTTTTTACAGTGAGTTTAGTTATTGCAGTGGCTTTTCAAAGTAAGGCACAAACTAAATTTTCAAGTTATGACAACACATATGCAGGGAAGTCATACGAGATTCAAATTTCTTCAATGGAGAAGGATAAATACAAACTTTACATTAACGCAATGTCATTGGACCCAATTCACGATGAAGGTGGAATTTCTATTGACCAAAGTAATAATCAGGTGTTTTTGAATGCATTGGCTGAAGCCAAACTTAAATATGAAGAATGGATAAAAACAGCAAAAGAAAATAATGTAAAAGAACTTTATAAAACGATGACTACAAAAAGTAAAGTAGTTGGATATTTTCTTTACGGAAATGAATGGAATTTTCAGTTTTTGGTAAACTTGAAATTTGACTTCAAAATTTTGGAAAGTAAAGGTGAGATTAAATATCTTCTTTTAGTAAAAACAGGAGAATTACAATCATCAAGTAATGAATTTATGAAAGTTGACGGCTTTGTATTAGTATTTTCATCTTCCAAAGAAATTGACGACTTTACGAGTATAATTTCGACTGAAAAAATAACGGCGTTTTTGAATAAGCCTAAGAACGAGGATTTATTTAAAGACTAAAAGCATTGACAAATACAGATTGTATATCTTCGATCAATACTTAAGTTACGGAGCCAGCGAAAAGTTAAAAATGTATGTTCAGTGTATTACTGGAATGAACTAAATTCTAAAAAATTTTAAGAAGAACCACATTGTTTTACTCAAGGAGAAACCGACACTAACAAGGTCGGTTTTTTTTGTTTTCAAACCCCATCAGGATATGAAAAAATGATCGATGAAGGGGTAAGAATTTTTACATAAAATGAAAAAGAATCTAAGCACCCAAAAAACGGTTCGAACCCAATTCCTAAAAACAAAAACCCATTGCAAGTCAATGGGTTTTTGAGGGTTTGGTCGGGATGACAGGATTCGAACCTGCGACCACACGCCCCCCAGACGTGTACGCTACCGGACTGCGCTACATCCCGCTTAGGCAAATGTACAGAAATTTGAAAAACATGGAAATCCACTCTTTTCCATAATTTCTCAACAAATGTGCGTGTGGGGTGTTCTTGTGGAAAACACACCTATGAAAGGTTACTTCAAGTGGCCCCTTGTTGGAGCACTCTTATTCATTGGACTTAATTCATTTTACATGTCAAAAATTGAAAAACCAGCCTACACGGTAGAGCGAACGCTCGAAAACAACGTTGAAATCCGATTGTACTCAAACATGGTCGTAGCGAAAATGGACTTAGAAGGGGCTTCTTTCGATAACTATGGTTCACAGGGATTTAGAAGCATCGCGTCCTACATTTTTGGCAACAACCAAAGCCAACAAAAAATTGCAATGACCTCGCCCGTTATCATGGAACAAGGTGAAGAAGCGAGCATGTATTTTGTTATGCCCAAACAATACGCTAAATCAGATTTACCTACCCCGAATTCTTCCAAGGTCAAGATTGACGAGGTAAGTGCTAAACGCTTAGCCGTTGTTCGTTTTGGAGGTTGGGCGAATGACAAACGCATTGAAAAACATCAACAAGAACTGATTCAGCAGTTAGACAAGGAAAAAATCGCCTATAAAAAACCCTTTCTTTTTATGGCTTACAATGCGCCTTGGGATGTCTTTGGTCGTAGAAATGAAGTCGCGGTGGAGTTGGAAACGCATTAATTATTCCCCAACCCTAATCGGTAATCGATAATAATCCCCATTCAGTCGAATGATGGCCAAAGGTGTGTTCAAAGCAAATAGTATATTGCCTTCGGATGCATTGAGTCGTTGAATGGCTATTTCTTTTCCAGAATAATCAAATGCTGTTAACTCGTTTATGGGTAGGTTAAGGCCTTTTAAAGACCATTGGTTTTCTCCAATTGCATGAATCGAAATAGGCACACCCATTTCAGAAACATCGTTAACACCCACCGTAATTTGTACTGAATCCATTGCCTGTCCACAAGGTCCTGATGCAATGCAGCTTACCCAATAGGTTCCCGTTGCAAAGGTGTGGGCAACTTGTAAACCCGTACCGAATTGATTGTCCCCAAAATCCCAGGTGACTTGATCGCAATGCGAACAGTTGGCATCGAATAAATAGCCTCCGGGAATTCCACCGGCCTGGGCCGTTAGGTCCGTTTGCGTTAAAGAATCTGGGTGGGTTAACATCCACGTGTCTATGCTGTCAAGGACGACCAAATTCGCTGCATCCGTGAGGAATTGTGCGGTAACCGCATCGAGTCCTGCCGTGTAAGAAAGGTTTGGGGAAATGGGCTTTTGAAACAAGGATACATAAAACACCGATGCCGCCAAATAGGTCCCGGCCACAGATGGATGTGAGCCATCTCCAACATACAATTGAATGTTCGGTTGGGTTTCTCTGACATAACGCCAAGCTGACCCTACCGGGCTTACAGAGGCCATGCTTGAATCTGCAATCCGCAAATAAGCATCTCTTAGACGCGCATTCATCTTGTGAAACGTATTGATGCTGTCCCATTGTGGGTCTCCGATTTCTCGTCCCCAGCTCATAAAATAGTTAACTTGCGCGCAATCGTGGTTGGCATACACTGAATCAGCCAATTGCATGGCATAGGGAATGGATTGCGTGTTTACTTGCTGAAAAGGAAAGGAAGGCTCTTGGCTTTGTCCCTGAATGATTACGTAATCCCAATCTTGTGCATTGATTTTTTGATACGTAACCAGATCTTGGGAATGCATCTGAAAGGTATACCCCCCATTCGTTTTGGAATCTACGAATGAATAGTCGCCCATGGCATTTGCAATTTGCATGAATGTACCGGGAAGGTCATTGGCGTACGTATAACTGTTGCCAATAAACAATACTTTTAAGCTGTCTTGTCCAAATGTGATTGTGCATAAGCCGACAAAAAGCAACAGTAGCGATTTTTTCATGGTGATTTTTCTTCGAAATTAAACATTTTTCAGCATCCGAATTCGGTTTGATTGGGTCTTTTTGGTGAGGGGTATCCCCTTCCTCCTTCACACGAATCGAATGCGCTTTCTTAATTTTTCCTTTTGTATTTTTGTGCCATGGATCAACTAAAAATTTGGATTCACGCACTGCGTTTGCGTACCCTTCCGCTTTCCATTTCGGGCATTTTGGTCGGATTGGGGCTAAGTCCTTTCGCTGGAAGGGAGAACCTCTGGGTGCTCTTCGGTTGTTTGGTAACAACCCTGTTGTTTCAAATTCTTTCAAACCTTGCGAACGACCTTGGAGATGCCCAAAAAGGCACGGACAATGCCAACAGAATTGGTCCAATGCGGGCAGTACAATCCGGTAAGATTTCCCAAAAAACAATGAAAATTGCCGTTGTCCTTTCTGCGTTGCTTTCCTTGCTTTCGGCCGGTTTACTCATTTACCATGCGTCACTCGTCATTGGAATTCAAGGACGCTACCTTTATGCCTTTCTCGCAGTGTTGAGCATTGCTGCCGCTGTGATGTATACCGTGGGAAAAAATGCCTATGGTTACCTCGGATTGGGTGACATGGTGGTCTTTTTATTTTTTGGAATGCTTGCGGTCGTTGGAACAAAACATCTTTACACCACCACCTTCAATATATGCGAGTTATTGGGTGCGATTTCCATCGGTGGATGGAGCGTTGGTGTATTAAACCTAAACAACATGAGAGACCAAGAAAACGACCGTGAATCGGGCAAGAAAACCTTGGTTGTTAAGATGGGATTTCTGCGTGCCAAACAATACCACTTTGGGTTGATTGCACTTTCTTCGCTTTCGTGGTTTTTCTTGATTGCGTTGGTTTTTTTCGAGAACAGAAGTTTCTGGATGCTTCTTGGCTTGTTGCCTTTCCCGTTTTTTTTAAAGCACTTAAAACAGGTACAAAGCATACAATTTCCTAAGGATTTTGACCCTGAATTAAAAAAAGTAGCCCTTTCTTGCTTTCTAGCCGCTTTTTCCTTCTACATCGCAACTTTATTGTCTTCTTAGACTTTACTTACAAACGCATTTCAAATGGAGATTAATATGTACATTTGTCGAGCAAATTTAACAGCGCTATGAAAACCCTAGTATGCATTAGTAAAGCACCCGATACCACATCCAAAATCGCTTTCACAAACAACAATACTGCATTTGATGAAGCAGGTGTTCAGTACATTGTAAATCCTTATGACGAGTGGTATGCCTTGGTTCGTGCTTTAGAAATTAAAGAATCCGTTGGTGGAGAAGTTACCATTGTAACCGTAGGTCCAAACGAAGATGACGCAATCATGCGAAAAGCACTGGCCATCGGGGCTGACAAGGCGGTTCGTATTGATGCAAATCCGAAGGACGCCTATTTTGTAGCCACCCAAATCGCTACGTATGCCAAAACCATTGGGTTTGACATGGTGTTAACCGGAAAAGAAACCATCAATTACAACGGTTCCCAAGTAGCTGGAATGATTGCAGAATCTTTGGGTTTTCCACTGATTTCCTTGGCTTCAAAACTTGACGTTGAGGGCACAACCCTAACTTTGGAAAGAGAAGCAGCAAATGGCGTAGAAGTCGTTTCTGTGAACGCACCGATTGTCGTTTCCTGTGCAAAAGGAATGGCGGAACAAAGAATCCCCAACATGAGAGGCATCATGGCAGCACGCACAAAACCGTTGGAGGTAATTCCTCCCGCAGCTTGTGATGACCTTACCACCTTCGCGACTTTTGGAAGCCCACTTGCAAAATCAGAAGTAAAAATGATTGATCCAAACAACATGGATGAATTGGTTGCCCTCTTACACAACGAAGCCAAAGTAATTTAATAGCAAAAATATGACACTGGTATATTTACACACTTCCAATGGAATGAGCAAATCTGCTTTTGAAGCAGTTACTTACGCAAAAAAATTAGGAAACGAAGTCATCGTCTTGACCGCCGGAAATGCTGACGCGAACACCTTGGCAACATTAGGAAGCTTTGGCGCCCAAAAAGTTATCGTTAACCGCGCCATTGATGGAAGCGATGAACAACAAGTTTCCACTTGGGTATGTAACCACGCCGCTAACGCAGAAAACATTTTGTTTTTGCATGATGTTGCTGGAAAAGCCATCGCTCCCCGTGTATCCGTAAGACTCAAAGCTGGATTGGTAGCAGGCGCTGTTGCCCTTCCCGAGATGGATCAAACCATCAAGGTAAATGTCTTTTCCGGAAAAGCATTTGGATTCGTTAAAGTAAATTCTCAAAAACGAATCATTTCACTTTTGGCAAACAGCATTGCACCTGAAAAAATCGCTGAAGTTTGTCCCGTGGAAGAAGTAAATGAAACCATAGAATCCTCTGGAATTAAAATCCTATCTACGAAAAAACCCGAAGGAAACATTCCTTTGCCAGAAGCAGAGTTGGTTGTTTCTGCCGGACGTGGCTTAAAAGGCCCTGAAAACTGGGGAATCATTGACGATTTGGCAAGTGCCCTTGGTGCCGCAACCGCTTGTTCACGTCCCGTTTCTGACATCGGTTGGAGACCTCACCACGAACATGTTGGACAAACAGGCATCGCCATACGTCCCAACTTGTACATTGCCATAGGCATTTCAGGTGCGATACAACATTTAGCCGGTGTGAACGGATCTAAAGTAATTGTTGTGGTAAACACAGACAAAGAAGCTCCTTTTTTCAAAGCGGCAGACTATGGCGTTCTGGGAGATGCTTTTGAAGTCATTCCCAGGCTAACCGAAGCTGTGAAAAGGTTCAAGTTAAACCAATAATTTTTCCGGGCATGGATAAAATTAAATTAGAAATCATAGGAATTGAATACAGCCAAACCCAAACAGGTTCCTATGTTTTAAAAATGCTTGAAATTGGAGGAAAACGTCGGTTGAACATCGTAATCGGTGGATTTGAGGCCCAAGCCATTGCCGTTGAATTGGAAAAAATGGTTCCCAACCGTCCCCTCACCCACGATTTATTCAAGACCTTTTGCACCTCCTTCGAAGTGGACGTAATGGAAGTAGTCATCTATAAATTTCACGAAGGTGTTTTCTTTTCAAAAATTGTTTGCAAATCTGAAGAAAAGCTGGTAGAAATAGATTCCCGTACCTCTGATGCCATTGCCATTGGTGTCCGTTTTAACTGTCCCATTTATACCCTCAACAAAGTGATGGACGAGGTTAGCAACGTGGCAGAAAATGAAATGAAATTTGATGACCTAGACGAGGAAGGTGAAATAGAGTCTTTCGACATGCATGGAAATGACCCCCTAAGCGAATCATCGTTGGAAGAACTTCAAATTCAATTAAATGAAGCGTTGGAGAACGAAGATTATGAACTTGCGTCTAAAATTCGCGACGAAATCAGTCAAAGAAAAAAATAAACTGCTATCTTCAAACCATGTTTGAAATGAATGGCTTAACCTCCCCGATAAATAAAGTTAAATTTCAATTAACTTTTATGAGCTTTTTACAGTACTTCATTTGGGGTGCTTGGCTCATTACCGTTGGAAAATACTGCACCAACACCTTGCACTGGTCCTTCACCGAATTTGGGGCCATATTCACGACCATGGGGATTTCCTCTGTGTTTATGCCCAGCTTAATGGGAATTGTGGCAGACAAATGGATCAACGCGGAAAAACTCTTGGGTGCACTTCACTTGCTTAGCGGATTGGCAATTGTCAGCCTCCCTTTTGTACATGATCCCACGCTGTTTTTTTGGATTACGTTGGCGGCCATGCTTTTTTACATGCCAACCATTGCCATTTCCAATTCGGTTTCCTACCACGTAATTGGCCAATTCAACATGAATCCCGTTAAAGATTTTCCGCCCATTCGCGTATTCGGAACCATTGGATTTATCATGGCCATGTGGGTAACAGACATTACGGGAAATAGCTCCTCAGCGAATCAATTCTACATTTCCGCCATAGCATCGTTGGTGCTCGCTATCTATTCCTTTAGCCTACCCAAATGCCCTCCGAAAAAGGATGTCCAGGAAAAGAGGAGCTTTGTGCAGACCCTAGGACTCGATGCTTTTAAATTGATGTTCAATTACAAAATGTTGATTTTCTTCTTGTTCTCCCTGATGCTTGGCGCTGCTTTGCAATTAACGAACATGTATGGTGATACCTACCTCAGTACCTTTGCCGCCTTTCCAAAATATGAAAATGCCTTCGCTGTCAAACATTCCACGGTCATCATGTCGATTTCGCAAATCTCTGAAACCTTGTTCATATTAGCCATTCCCCTCTTCTTAAGGAAATTTGGCATCAAAAAAGTAATGTTGATGAGCATGTTCGCTTGGGTTTTGAGATTCGCACTCTTTGCCTATGGGAATCCCGGTGACCTCTTGTGGATGATCCTATTGTCTTGCGTAGTCTACGGAATGGCCTTCGATTTTTTCAACATTTCTGGGTCCCTCTTTGTGAATTCTAATGTTGCACCGCAAACGCGTTCTTCAGCACAAGGACTGTTTATGATGATGACCAATGGTTTTGGTGCCATTCTAGGAAGTTCTGTCAGCGGTAAGATGATTGATCGGTTTTTCACGAAGTCTCTTTCCACTGCCGACCAACTTTATCAGTATTACGATACAAATGCGAACCATCCCTTGATGAAGAAACTTCTTGCATCCAATCCAATAAAAAGCAATGGAATGCTTACAAACCCCATAAAAATACAAGAATGGGAACCCATTTGGCTTTCCTTCGCTTGCTACGCTTTAGTCATCACCCTTCTGTTTGCAATCTTGTTCAAGCATAAACACAACCCTTCAGAAATCGGAGAAATCCAACATTAAAGGTCTAATTTGTAGACATCAGAAAGGGAAGAATCGTTTTTTATCGTAACCTCTAAATCTTGGATTAATCCATCTGCCACATCATAAACCCAACCATGAGAAATAAATATAAAAGGTGAATACATCAACTTTAGATTTCTGGGGATATTCATTCCCTTGGGGATTGTATTTATTGATGAAATTACCTGTAATAGTAAAGGTGTTTCATTGCAAGGAAGATTCAATTAATTGAATGTAATTTTGATTGTCAAAGTGAACAATTAAATCTTCGAATTCCTTTTCCTCACTCCATCCTCTGCTTGAGAATCATCAGCATCCGTTAAGGAATTTAATTCCAATATCTCATTTTTCAGTTTACGAATGGCTGAGTAAGCATCTAAAAAAGAGGCATTACAAGTCTAATTAAAACAAAATAAATGGCAACAGAGGTGATTTTCATCGCCCTAGAGATAAGATATTATGAAATAACCTTTAAGTCTTTTCCAACTTTAATAAACGCTGCGATGGCTCGGTCTAAATCAGCAATGGTATGCGCGGCAGATATTTGCGTCCGTATCCTTGCGGCGCCTTTGGCAACCACAGGGTAGAAAAAACCAATGGCATAAACCCCTTCTTGCAAAAGCGCATCCGCAAATTTTTGGGACAAAGCCGCATCGTACAACATGATGGGTACAATGGGTGAATCTCCAGGTTTTATGTCAAACCCTGCCGCAACAATTTTCTCTTTGAAATATGCGGTGTTAGCGGCTAATTTATCACGTAGTTCGGTAGAATTACTTAGAATATCAAAAACCTTAATGGATGCGCCCACTATCGCTGGAGCCAATGAATTCGAAAACAAATAAGGTCGAGATCTTTGGCGTAACATTTCTATGATTTCCTTTTTCCCTGTGGTATATCCGCCCATAGCGCCGCCTAAGGCCTTGCCCAAAGTTCCGGTAATGATGTCCACTTTATCTTGTACATTGTGTAATTCCGGTACACCACGACCTGTCTTGCCAATAAATCCGGCAGAATGGCACTCATCGGTCATTACCAATGCATCGTATTTATCTGCAAGCATACAAATCTGATCCATTTTAGCTATGTCACCATCCATGGAAAATACCCCATCCGTTACGATGATTCGGTGTCTTTGTGCTTGAGATTTCACCAACTGTGCTTCCAAATCACTCATGTCAGAATGTTTGTAACGATAGCGTTGTGCCTTGCATAACCTAACCCCATCAATAATTGAGGCATGGTTTAATTCATCGGAAATAATCGCGTCCTCTTCTGAAAACAAAGGTTCAAAAACACCGCCATTCGCATCAAAAGCAGCCGCATATAAAATGGTGTCTTCAGTGCCATAAAACGCAGCGATTTTACGCTCTAATTCTTTGTGTATGTCTTGAGTTCCACAGATAAAACGAACGGATGACATGCCAAAACCATGCGTGTCTAAAGCTTCCTTGGCGGCATTAACAACCTCTGGGTGCGAGGACAACCCTAAATAGTTGTTTGCACACATAACGATTACCTCTTCACCTGTATTAACCTGAACGGTAGGTCCTTGTGGGGTGGTGATGATTCTTTCTTTTTTTAGCAAGCCGTTTGACTCAATTTGTGCTAGCTCTTCACTAAGGAAGGCGTGAATTTTTCCGTACATTTTTTTATTTTTTTGAGAATTTTCGCATTCTTTTTTCCAATACTTGAGACAAAAGTTTCGCCTCCTTTTCGTTTAATTTATTTCCAAACCTTGCCATTTTTCCAAAGTACTCGAATTGAAATCGTTCTGCCCCATTGATCCATGGCGAAGCTTCCCAAACCGTTTGAAAGGATTTTTCTTTGGGCAGGTTAAATTCTAAACCCTTTATGTTTTCAAAATAATACACCCTGCTTTTTCCGTAATTGAAAATGGCCTTTTTTATATGCACACCGATTTCATCTACTTTTATTTTCTCTTTACCCTTCAATAACCAAAGAAAGCTTTTGCTTACCCTAAAGGCATAATAGAACCAGAAGATCATAAAAACGGTCACAATAACACTTTCTTTTTGGGTTAGCGCAAAGTTAAAAAGGTACCACAGCGTTGTAAAGCCAATGGTTAACCACATCGCCAACCAAGCACCCATAAGGGAAATAGCCCAAGCACTTTTATGGGGTAAAATTACAATGGTAGTTTTAGTGGAATGGTCTACAACACTTATCCTTTCTCCGATCCAATTCATTTTCTATTTCTCTATCATCAAAGGTACGGATACATTTCGTACTCGAATCAGGTACATTCCCTGCATTGCATTTTCCAAAACAATTTGTATGCTCGGGCTGCTGACAGTATATTCTTTCACCAATCTTCCCTGCAAATCAATAACCTGAAGATTCTCACCCATGAAACTTGCTAATCCCGTTAGGGTAGTCGATCCATTGGTTGGGTTAGGATACAATGAAAGGCTGTTGTTTGTGGACTCCTCAATACCAAGCACTTGAACGATTTGTGTGGTCGTATCAGAATCGCCACATGCATTGCTTGCAATCAGCGTGATTGTAAATGACCCTGGTGTGGCATAAGTCGTTGTTGGTGAAGTCGCATTTGAGGTAGATCCATTTCCAAAATTCCAATCATAGATGCTTGCATTGGTACATGTGTTCACAACCGTTAACACGCCTCCATTCAAATTATAGGTAAAGTTTGCTGTAGGTTGCGCACCTACATTGATGTTAATGGTTGAAACCCCACTTGATCCACATGAATTGTCAGCGGTAACCGAAAGTGCACCCGAAGTATTGTCGAAGGTTACACCTAGGGTATTGGTTGTACTCATACCCAACCACGTAGGTTGTAAAACCCAATTGTAATATGCATTTGGGTCATTGGTAACCGAATATGTTTCAAATGCACTTGGACAAGGATTCAGGTTACCTATAATTGCACTTGGCGTTGATGGCAAAACCTCAACCTGAACATATGCCGTATCTTGGTAGCTACTTAAATAAACGCCATCACTTACGGTTAAGGATACTGGATAAATACCGGCTTGGGAATAACTCACAGTCGGATTTGGTAAAATCGATGTGCTTGGGGTGCCACCAGGGAAACTCCAACTCCAAGAGGTAATGGTTCCCCCCGTTGTTTGGTCGGTAAATTGTACCGGCGTATTCACACAAACGGTAGCTGGATTGCCGTTAAATTGTACTGCTAAAGGACTGGTAAGGTTGTTCCACTTCCACATTCCATTCTGTGTAGCATTCGTATTAAACCACCCTGACCAACCGATGGATGGGGTTAAAAACTCACAATACAAATGTTGAACATTGTCAATTTGACTCCAGGTTGTCCCATTGTCCAAACTGTAAGATGATCCCGAACCCGCTGCAGCCGCACCTGTGGTGAAAACGACATTCGTATTTTCAATGGCACATAATCCGTTCGTAAATACAGGGCCCGATGTAACCAATTGGGTCCAAGTAGAACCCGCATTTGTGGTTCTGTAAACAGTACCATTTACGTCTACAATGAGCCCATTTGTTAACGAGCTAAAGGAAAAATTTCCACTCATGTTGGCACCACCAAAATCAATCAAGGGAGAGACGTATACCGCCCATGTTGCCCCTTTGTCTATCGAATGAAAAATACGACCTTTGTTGGTTGCAAACCAAACGCTATTTCCTACGACATCAATTTGCCTGGTATAACCAAATTCTCCCGCCAAAGGATTTGGAATGTTCGCACCAGCAACCAAGGTCCAAGTTGTACCTCCGTTTGAAGTCCTGTAAATTTCGAATTCACCGTTGATTGGATCTCCCATGCAAAACCCTTCGTTGGCATTCCAAAAATGAACAACATTGGTAAAGCTGCTTGCATTGCTAAAAGTAGCGGTTGTCTGTTTAACCCATGTGGTTCCACCATTGGTCGTTTTCCAAATTCCTCCAAGTTGTCCAGCGGCATTTGGAAATGCAGCCAACCAAGCTGTAGTCGAAGAAATTGCTTTAATCATAGAAATCCCCAATCCGGCGTTTCCAATGCTAATGTTTCCTGGAACCCATGTCACGCCACCATCTGTGGTTTTGGTGAACTGTTGAATATTTGCTGCAGCACCACTTCCATCATATGCCGTTGCCCAAACTACGTTTTGGTCTACAATGGAAATGTGGTTGATTCCTCGATTGGCTTGGGAAAATGCCGAGTTTTGTACTATCCAATTCCCGTAAGGAGGGACATTCACCGTTATGTAAGAAGATTTGGTTTTTACATCAGACGTTACTGAATTGGTAACCGTTAAAGTGACTGTATAGGTTCCAGCCGTATTGTAGGTTATATAAGGAGGATTGACACCCACATACGTACTTGGCGTACCTCCGGGGAAACTCCAAGAATAGTTGGTGATTGCATTTCCTCCATCGGCACAATTCTGATAAAACTTTACAGAATCTCCTTCGAACAAAGTAGTGGGAATTGCGAAAAAATTTGCGGTGGGTGCTCCTGCAACCATTCCTTGGGTAGCACATTGCAAAGCAGCCAATGCATTGATTCTTGGCCCCATGTTTTGGTTAATGTTAACACCTGAACTGATTAAACAATTCAGGATTTGAGCAGGAGTTAAATCTGGATTTGCACTTAACATCAAACCTACCAATCCTGCAGCAAATGGCGTTGCCATTGAGGTTCCACCCATTTTTGCATATCCGTTTCCATTTGCAGAGTAAACAGTACTTAAAAGACCACCATTGGAATAACCACCTGGCGAAGCGATGTCAACATAAGGAGTTGCGCCATTGTAATTTGAAAAGCTAGAACGTTGGTCATTGGCATCTACTGAACCGACACAAATTACATTGTTATAAGCCCCTGGGTACATTAATGTAGTTACATTGCTATTGCCCGCTGCGGCCAAAAACACAACATCAGGATACGCATTGATCAAATTTTGAAATGCTTGCGAAGGACTTGTTCCACCGAAAGACATGCTCACAACGTGTGCCCCATTTTGACATGCCCACTGCACGCCTTCATACGTGTACCATACAGAACCTGATGTGGTTGCACTGTTTGGGGTGCATTTAACGCCAATCAGCTCAACGTTACCCCCTAATCCAGCGATGCCAATGCCATTGTTAATGTCAGCAGTTGCCAAACCCGCACAATGGGTACCATGGGACCATCCATTGTCTTGTGTGTAGGTTAAAGGAGGCGCCGCATTGTTGTCATTATCAGCAACATCACGCTGTAAAAAGGCAGTTAAATCTGAATGGGTTGAATATACGGCGTTGTCGATAATCGCTACCTTAACTTGGGTTCTCCCTTTTGTAATGTTCCAAGCATTTTCGGAACCCACAAGCGTGTGATACCATTTATCCGTTCCTGTATGACTTGGATCATTAGGTATAAAATCTATTGAATAGATTGGTTCTTGTTCCGCATACATAACCTGTGCAACATTGGAAAGCGCTTTAAGATATTTCTCAGTATTTTCAACGTCATCGAAATAGATTCGATAAATGTTCATTAAGGAAGTTATGTGTGTAAAATACGAAGGGCGTTCCAATTTCTTTACCTCTGAATAGGCGAAAATCTCTTTTAAAAAAGGGTACTGTCTAAAATTCTCAGTAAGTGCATAAACATTCGGATCCGTTTGTTTAACGTCCATTTTATTTGGAAGGACCTCACCTTTGATTTGAAATAAAATGACGCCTTTATGAAATTGCGATTGGGCACTGACACTATTGGCAAAGACACACGCAAAAAATAAAAGAAAAAAGTAGATGTTTTTCATGGTTAAAGATTTTCATAAAGATATAGAAATCTCAAATTGTACGCAATAAAAAAACCCCGACCTAGGCCGGGGTTTTCAATATTTCGATTAGGGATTAATAGTTCCAAACATCGTTCTCCCAAGTTCGCATGCTTTCTTTTATCTTTTCAGCCTCATAAAGCGCATCTACACCGTAACGGTAATCTTCGATCTCGCGATCAAATTGATCAGTAGCACGGTAGATGTTGGATGAGAACATACGCTTCCAAAAGAAATCGTCATAAGTCATCCATTGTGCATCGCTTTGGTTATTATACACATAGTAGTTTACCATAACATTGCGCAATTCTGGAAAATAAAGCCAAAAAAGTTCATATTCCCCTGTCTCTACGCTTTGACTAATTGTAGCTTTTGCACCACCAACACTTGCGACCATGGTTGGTGTTTGAGCAAATGGATCCCAAACCAATAAACTCCCTCTTCCCGAAGCCTTGTTTTTATCTATCGTAAACTTAGCCACTGGAGCAATCGCAATGATTCGTTTGTCTAAAATAGAGCGTTCCTTGTCAAAAAACCAATCCTCTTTAACATTGTATGCAGTAATTAAATCTGAAGTGAGATAAAACGTTAAATCTTCTGATAATAAAGGTTGGTCGGCTCCTAACTTCATTGCTTTTGACATGGCTACATTCCAAGATTTCTCGAATGAAGGATCGGACATTTTAAACTTAACATCTGGTTGCCATTGGGCACCTATGCCTGCGGCATCATAATCGGAACTGATGATGTTATCTGCCCATTCCTTAAACGTCTTGAAATTTTGATAATCCGTTTGATAAATTTTTGTCTGTCCTTGAAACATACCATCAATCATATCTCCCTGGAAAAAACCACCAGATCGCTCAACCACTCGTTGCTTGTAATAGTTATTTTGAGCGTAAAAAGAACCTTTATCACCATTAGAATTATATCGCATAAGTCTATATTTCAACATGTAGCCATCTTCCTTTACATAATTAAAATCTGAAGAATCTGAGCAAAAAAACATTGACAGATCTCCATTCATCATATGCTGAAGAACGACAGACCAAAGACTTAGCCTCTCTTGATTCCTAATCCAACCTCGATGAGCCATCATTTCAGATGCATTTTTCGGTGGTTCCTGTGTAAAGTCTTTAGTGAATTTATCATAAGGATAGAATAAAGGATGGTTAACCTTTTCACGCGCATCGATTCTCGAAAAAATTCTCTTTGACCATACATAATCAGCTAAGCGAACATATTCATATTCTACTTTACTTCGAACCGGTACCTCGTCCTTTACAACGACGCCATCAACGACCCCATCGGAAAGAAGATTTAAAGGCCCCCTTTGAACATCCAATGGATTTTGAGAAAAGAAGGAAAGACTTATACCTAAAAATACTAAAACACAAATTTTGTTCATAATTCTATTATTGAATGGTGATTGCTCCTTTGAAAGGGGATGGTTTTCCTGTATCCGATCTTTTGCACATGCCACTAACCCCAACTACAGAACCTGGGGAATATGCCCTCAAAGCAGTAGCAGGTATTACATTTCCATTAACATTTGTGGAACCAACTTTCATTGAAGTAATCATGAAATTAACCCCACTAAGAACAGACCCATTGGGTAACCCAACAAACACAGGACCACCTTTACTGCTAAGTGATGAAGTTAGAACGGTTGGTTCTGGGAAAGGTTTGATTGGAAACTGTTGCGTGAAAGTCACAGATTTATCGTTTTTATCCTTTGCTGTTACGGTTATTTTAGCTCCTCCCTTAGAGGCTGCAACCCTTGCGACATAGTAAGTACCTTGTTTCGAACAGGCTTTACCATTACAAGATACAGACATAGACTTAATATTCGCTCCTCCGGAAGCAGCTGTAATTTTATTATCCCAATCAGCATAAAGCGCCGTTTGCAAAGGCAAACCAATCGATCCACCACCTTTCTGGGCAATAAAAACTTTTGTAGCATAATCCTTCCATTTAACATTGCCCATCTTATCTGCAATACCAACGGAACCTGTAATTTGCATTTCATTTGAACCTGAAGCGCTCATTTCAAGCGTGGCTACTCCATCCTTAATACCTTTAACGGTGCCTTGCGATGATTTAACTTGTGGCTGTTTATCAGAATCAAAAGCCGCCATCCAAACCGCGACCTCAAATTTATCACCTGATTCTACGACCGCAACTGAAGGATAGGCCATAGCCAAAATCTTATTAAATGAATATTGTCCTGTAGAGATTCTACTTTTAATCATACCCACAGCTTTTGAACGAGCTGATAATACTTCATATTGAAGCGTAGAAAGAGAGGCTAATGCGGCAATCATCGGTGAATGGTAAAATGTACGACCTAGCCAATGAACGTTTTTTTGAATGTCTCCATCATGACCATACTCGTCTAATTCATTCTTGGTTAATTCAGAATATAAGGTGGTTAGGTCGGGCAAATCCGCTGGATCCACTTTATTTCCTTTTGAAATCAATTTTGAAACAGCATCCTGAAGACCTTTATTGTCTACAAAAGCATCCACTGATCCATTCAATTTTACTACGTATTTCTTACCTTCAACACTTTTGGTTCCACAAATTTCTACAATGCGTTGTCTGTAGTTCTTGTAGGGTTCCCAAACCTTTTTCATTCCCACCCCAGCCTTGTCAATGCTCTCTAATTCTTTAACACCTAGCTCACGCATTGGAGTGTCAAATTCATCTTTGGATTGCAACGCCGTAAGATTTAGTTTTGAAGGTCTTAAAGGATCGTCTAAGCTGTATTTCTTCCATAATATAGCATCTTTGTCTTCAGGTTTTGGCGTCTTGTTAAGCTCACCTAGTTTTTCCAACAACAACAACTTAGCATCATCGATGTTTTTGATTACCAATTGGGTTTCTTTATCGATTTCAGCAATTGACTTTAGCGCAGTTTCAATTTTAATTCTTTTCGCAGCCTCATCCTCTCCTTTTGAAGAAGCTAATTCGGAAGAAAGATCTGATTTTAACTCATCGCCTCGTTCTAACTGTGTTAATGCACCTTTCTGGATATTCGCTTCAATCGCTACAAAGGCATCCAAGATTTGTTTTGATACGTTCAAGGCCAAGAGCGCGGTGAGTACGATGTACATCATCGAAATCATCTTTTGTCTTGGTGTTTCCTTACCTCCTCCCATAATTTCTTAAATTTTAAGTTTTAAACTCTACAAAAATATACTACTTATGAACGCATTGCTTTCAACATGTTACCATAAACGTTGTTCAAATCCGTAAGATTTTGAGCCAACATGGCCATATTTTCGCGGTACAATTTCGTATCCTCTGCAGATGCAGATAAATTAGACATCATGTCTACAACTTGCTGCTGGAATCCTTTAGTCGCTTCAAGATGCGCTGAAGAACCTTGCAATTGCAATTCATACACATTGTTTAGAGCAGCAAGATTTTTGGAAACTTTTTGCATTTGTTCACCAAATGACTCACCTGCTTCTGTGTTCGAAGTTAAACCGGCGATAGAGGTTGATGCACGTTGGTAAGCGTCAGAAAGCGTTGACATTTTCTTAGAAGCCTCTTCCAAAGATGCAACATAAGAATCGGTTGCTGATGCTGCTGAGGAAACACTCTTCAATTGCTCTGCATTGTGACTAAGGTCACGCATCGCATTTCCAAGACGATCCAATAGGGCTTGATCAATTTTAGCTTTTTCCATTAATTCAGCCACTTTTTCAGTTGCTTCAGAACCACCTCCTGATCCTCCAGAATTAACTGCCACTGGACTTGTTAATAGGTTTCTCATGGTACCATCGTCTTCTTGAGCAACCGTTGCACGGTCTTCGATGTTAACCAGGTATGGATAATAAATAGACCAATCCGGTTCGGCATGCGTTAATTGAAATGAACTTAGGGTAAAAAGAACAGCCTCTGTTCCAAGACCAACGATCAACATTTCATTACAAAATGGCCAGTGCATGATTTTAAACAATGCACCAATAATTACAATGGCAGCTCCTAAACCAAAAGCGAAACCCATTACCGTTCTTCCTTTCGGCTTCGCCATCCAAATTCCTACTTTGTTTCCTTTTGCACTCATAACTTGTTAATTTAATTGTTAAACTTTAGATTTATTTATTTGTTTTTGCTTACTACTTTAACTGAATATCCATTTGGATTTCTTCTCCATTTTCTGAATCCAAATCTCTACCACCACGACCTAAGTGTGTCATTACATTTCTGAATCCGATGTAACATTTAGCGGTATCTTGGTATTCATAAGTTCGTGTAGAATTCATTAGGTAATACCCTATGTCTTTCCAAGAACCTCCTCTGATTACTTTTCGTTTCTTAACTGGATGGTCATCGTCTTTTGCATCGTAAACATATTCAGAGTTCATGTCATGCGTAAATTCATAAGCTGACTCATCATAAGCGGTGTTACACCATTCAGCAACATTCCCTGCCATACAATACAGACCAAACGCATTTGGGTTGTAAGAATACACTTTTACGGTATGGAAACCACCATCCTCAAAATACCTACCTCTCATCGGTTTAAAATTCGCAAGGAAACAACCGTTTGCATTTCGAATGTATGGTCCACCCCAAGGGTATTGGGACAATTCGAGGTCACCACGTGCAGCTCTTTCCCACTCCATTTCACTTGGCAATCTGAAATCATTTACATAAAGATCTCCATTCGCTAGTAACCAGCTATGGTAAAGTTGTGTTCTCCAAACAGAGAAGGCTTTGGCTTGCGTCCAAGTAACACCTACTACAGGGTAATTATCGTAAGCTGTGTGCCAAAAATAGTTTTCTGTCATTGGATCGTGAAAAGAGTAGGTGTAATCACGTACCCAACTTAATGTATCTGGGTAAATGTTAATTCGTTCCTTAATAATGAACCTGCTTCGGTCAGAATGTCCCCGAATGGCATTGTGTTGACCTTTGCTGTTGGAGTAACCTAAATCCAAGTCTTGACCAGGATTGTTAAGATAATCTGTTTCAACCAAAAGATTTCCTTTGTCATCTTGCGGAATTGTTTTGTAGGATGTGTCTAATGGTGAAACCGTTCCATCATACCAAACCATTGATCCATCATTGGTAAGGGTAGATCTGTGCATTCCGTTTGATTTGTCATCTTTTGAAAGCGGATTTCTTCGGGCTTTAGGGTCTAAATTGTTTAACGTACCTGAGAAGGAATTATCAGCGGTTTTCACCTTTCCTCTTTTGGCTGCCTCTTTATAGTCTATCCAGTAATAATCGTAGAACAACAAACGTGTATCAATTTGCTTGTTTTTGTAAAATTGCTCTTCATTAGAAACATACATATCTGATAACAACATGGCAATTTCTGGATCTTCATAACTGATTGGAACCTCCCAGTTTAAAATAAAGTATTTTCTGTTTTCTATTCTACCCCCTTGCGCTTTAGTTACAGCTTTGTATTCAGTTTCTTGTTTCAAACCTTTTTCGTCGGGTTTTCCAGTTTTACCCACTTCATTTGAATAGGTACTAAGAATGGCAGAAACTTCCTCTGGATTAAGGGTGATGTCTAATTTATCTCTTGTGATTTTTTTGACATCGGATTCTTTAGCTTTGAATTTTTCCCAAATTGAATTATTGGATTTCAAACCGTTGTTGTAACCCATTAACATTAAATAGGCACGATCTAGGTCTTGGGCTTCGTCTTCTGTAATGAAAGGTTGAAAAGGATCATTTGCACCCTGTACATCAGAACCTGAGGCAATAACAGAACGGTAAGGCTCTTTGAAGAAATCATCAGGCACATTCACCCATTGTTCGGCATCATCCCCTGATTGTCTGCGATACAATTTTTCTCTGGCGATTGAATCTCTGACCCAATTTACAAATTGACGGTATTCATTGTTGGATATTTCCGAAGCATCCATATAATAAGCTTGCAACGAAATGGTTCTGCTACGGGTGGTATGTAAACCCATAATGTCTTTATCATCCTCACCTGTTTGGAAGGCACCGGATGGAATGTACACCATTCCGTAAGGAACTTTCCCTGGACCCAAAATATCTGGATAGAAAGTATCACGGCCCTTAACCCCAACAAGATTTCCATCTACAGGGTCACAGGATGTTAGTAGTAAAACTACAATTGCGAAAGCAAAAATTCTTTTCATTTTTTCCTTTTTTGGTTCTTACATTATCCAAACTATACTTGCTACAGGTTTTTGAAGCTCGGGTATAACGGCAGAACAATAAAAATGGTTACAACATCAATACATACAATTAATTACCCAGCCATCTTGGATGTGTTGAATACGTCTTCGGAGGCATTGGTAAATAATAGCAATATTTTACAAAAAACTCATGCGAACCTCTTGAGATGCTCGATAATTTATTAATGGTTAAGTCATATGAATAACCCACTGTAAAGTTTTTGAAAGCGTTGTATCCTAGCATAATTGCAAGTGCATCTGACGTACGGTATGTTAAACCAGCGTAGGCGATGTCGTCTCCATCTTTTTTGAAGAAATACCTTGTATTGATGTCTACTGAATATTTCACCATGTCTGTTCTCATCAATAAATTAAAATCCAATGATCCAGGACCTACGTTTGAAAGTTTATATCCTCCCATTGCGTAGTAGTGTCTTGCAGTTGAATATCCCGTTGTACCAATTCCGGTAGCGGACCCCAACAATTCCGATTCGCTTAAATGGGTTGAGGATAATCCTGCGTAAAAATTTTTCCCTTTTAAATAAAGTCCAAAATTAAGGTCAAGGTTGGCTGAAGTAAAATTTGCGGCTGGCAATGTAGGGTCAACTAAGGTTTGAGGGGGTATCCATGAAGGATTCATTGCATATGTCATCATACCTACTCCAATGCCTGCACCCAAAGTACCAACGTTACCTAAAGAAATTGGGTAAGAATAATTTAACAAAATGTTATTCTGTCTTGAAAAACCGATTGCATCATGGTAGAAAGAAATACCAAGTCCACCAGGAAAGAAACGATTCATGTTTGCTGCAACGTTTAACACAGCAGAATTGGGAGCCCCATTTACTTTATCCCATTGATTTCTATAAATGGAAGTGGCACAAATCCCATCGTCTAAACCCGTTTCACCCGGATTTATACTCATTTTATCATACATAAAATTGGTAATCAACTTATCTTGTTGAGCAAACATTGCGCTTGTACACAAGAAGAAAATTATGAATAAGGATCTCATTTTCAATACCATACAAAATATTTAACTTGCAATTAAAACATTCTTCTCTCCACCGTTGGGGATTAAATGCACGCTAAATTAAATAAAAAAATGCAAATCAAAAAAATTGTGAAAATTTAAGAGTGAAGTCAACCTAGTTTTTGATAGGTTTTCCACCAAATGTTCGGAAGTTCGTTGTTCATAGCATTGTCGTAATCGAATTGATTGCAAGGCACAAGGTGGTGTCTTTCAAACTTTGAAAATTCATTGGGTGGGTAGGGAACTTCAAGCCACCATCGGTCTGATTTGTTGCTTTTGTAAAACACCAATTCTTGGTTTGTATCGTCGAGCACGACGGTGAACCTCAGGTAGTCTTTCTTGCTGCCAATGGGAAAATCTCCTTTTCTACTTTCAACGCCTTCCAGGAAGTACCAAATGCTATGGGCAATGATGGCAGCATCCATAGAGGTTGATTCCGAGGGATTAAAAATCCCGAAGCAAGAGGTTTTGTCACTTATTCCGGCATACTTTGCGATTTGACAAATTTGTTCGACGTTAAATCCGTTAGGATTCCCAACTTTTTGTTGTCGCTCTGACGCTTTAATTGCATCTAGGTTTACGCAAACAATGTCCGCATTTCTCAACAGTGGTTCTGCTGTTTTGAAGTCAGCATTAAATGCCCCTAGCCTACTTTCATCGAAAAATAATTTCTCATAAAGGTCGAGGGAGGCTGGGTTGTTCCGATTGGGTTGCACACCGATGGTTGCATGGTTAAAAAGAAAACAAGGCCTTCTCAACAGCAGCGCGCTCAAATAACCTGCACTTTTCACATCAGATGTGGGCTCACCTAGGTGAACTTTTTCATCAATGCAGCAAATGTTAAAGAGTTGTTCATTTGATTCAAAACCAACTGAGATTGGAAAGGCAAGGTCCATACTGCCTCCAATTACGATGGGAATACAGTTTAATTTCAGAAGACTTGAAATGACGGTTTGAATGGCAAAATACGTATCATTGAGCGTTTCGCCAGGGTTGAGGTTACCTAGGTCATATATTTTCCTGTTCCAACCATTTGTGGGATACAAGGTATAGAGGGCTGATCTGAAATCCAATGGATTGGTATGATGGATGTTTTTGTCTCCACGGTATTCTGGAACATAGAATAGGCAAATGGATCCCTCCTCAATTTCCTCAGAATTTTCAGGGGCAAAAAAAACTGTGTTACCCAGTTGTTCAGGGGTATACTCAACTTGTGAGGGGGACGTAAAAAATAGCGATGGGTCAAACATAGGGTAAGATTCAGGACCTAAAAGTATAAAACCTAGGTGCTCAACGCGAGCCTGCTATATGTTTTAATCAAACGGCCTAAGTGAATAACTTTTGGACTAAAAGAACTGCGCTATGTTGGGTTTGAAGTACAGGTTTGATTTTAGTACTTTTCCATCTTCCCGATAAATAGGTTTTCCATTTTCATCGAGTTTACTCATGTTCGAGCGTTGAATTTCCATAAACACCTCTTCAATTTTGTGTTGCATACCATGACGCAAAAGCGTTCCGCATAGAATGTAGAGCTGGTCCCCCAATGCATCCGCAATTTCTACGAGGTCTCCTTTTTCAGCGGCTTCTAGGTACTCCTCATTTTCTTCCTTCATCAAATTGAATCTTAATTTCACAGAGGGTTCATCTAAAAGGGTAGGTTGGTTGTTGTTTTCTATACCAAAGGCATTGTGAAAAACCTCGACTTGCTCAATGATTTCTTTAAATTTCATCTTATTTAATTAAATGTATAAATCCATGATAAATGTCACTTTGATTTTCGAAAGTGGCGATTACTGAATAAAAGTAAATTCCTTCGGCACACCTTTCGTTTTTACATAAACCATCCCAGCAGATTTGGTCAGTGGAAAGTTCGCAAACCAAGTTTCCCCAACGATCTTGAATGGCCCCTTGAATGGTTAGTCCACATGGATTTTGAAGGCACCACAAATCATTTTCAAAATCGGCATTCGGTGTAAAGACATTGGGGAAAAATAAATTTGAAGCGATGGAACCCTCAAAAATCATAACATTTTGTGCAAATGAACACTGATTTGCATCTGTAACTGTTAGCATATGAATCCCTGGGTTTAATCCCAAACTGACAGAATCTACGGTTACACCATCCACGGTAAAAACATAAGGTAGATTTCCTCCAATTGCGCCTAATATTTTTATGAATCCTTTGTCATTGGTGCAAATGGGATCTAGCTTTTCATATTGAATGAAGTTAGGAGCGCCAAGGATTGGGATGGTCACTTGTGTATTCAATTGACAACCATTGACATCCTCTACGGTTAGGGAGTAGGCACCACCGGCAAGGTTGGCGAAAGTCGACGTTACTTGCGGCGCAATGCCAGAAAGGATGTAATTGTAAGGCGCTTGCCCCCCTTGCACTGAATTAACGACAAGTTCACCATTGTTGTCATTGCATGCTGCTGCGGTAATTAAATTTTGTACAGACAGTATAGCTGATGAGGGTAAAATGGAAATGGAGGTGTCGGCATAACAACCATTTAAATTGACAAAAACTTGATAGGTATTGGGAGTTAAGGAATCAGCAACATTCTCATTGGAAACATTGGGTGACCATGAAAAACTTCCTTGGTTTAAGCCATTTACCAGCACTTCTATGGAGGCATTGGCCAGTCCGCAAGTGGTTTGGGTAACGTTGGTTGTTAAATCAATCGGATTGGGGCAAAGGGATGGGGGTAAAATACAACAATTTCCTCCTTGCGAAATCGACAAGGTATCGTATAGCCAGCAGGCATATTGGGTAAAATGACTGCGCAATGTTGCGCCTGTGGTATTTTGAAAGTAGTAAACAATTTCATCAGGTGTATTTCCTCCTCCGGCGTTTACATTGGTGTCACATAAACCTGCTACCCCAACCATGAGGCCTCCCCACGGCCCAGCGCCATTGTTATGTTGGGGCGTGTAACCAACAGAGGGCGGATTTTGAGGCGGATTAATGACCACAATTGAAGGATTGACTCCCGTTATGCTGGTTGGGTAGTTTCCTAACAAACAATTATTATTGTTTTGGGCTGAATTAAATCCAGCATAGATTACTTGAGTAACGTTTGAAACAAAGGGGCCGCTTAGGGTTACCTGTATGGGCTCATAGGTACAGATGCCAAGAATTAGGTTGGGAATGTTTTGATCTACGTTAATAATGAGAATACCCCCGTCATAATTAGAGTATATGATGAGATTTCCATTGGGGTTGCATATGGATTGTGACCAAGCAATGTGAGATACAAAAAACAGAACAAAAACTTTCCACATCAGTACTTCATTAAAGAATCCAACGCTTTGGCGACTTTTTCGGCATTTGGTAAAATTTCGGCCTCGAGTGCTGAGTTGAGTGGAATTGCAGGTGTATCAACGGAACCCACCAAGCCAACCGGTGCATCCAATTCACTAAAGCATGCTTTTTGAATGCGTCCGATGAGGCTGAGTCCAAAGGAGCATTCTTGGGATTCTTCGGTAACGACCAACACCTTGCCATGTTTTCTTGCCAATTCAAAGATGGCAGTTTCATCCAAAGGATTGAGGGTCCGTAAATCCAATATTTCAATTGTTTCAGGAAAATTTTTAGCTGCTTCAAGGGTCCAATAAACTCCTCTGCCATAGGTTATTACGCCTACGCTTTCTCCGTTGCTTACTTTTTCATCAGATGCTGATTGAACGGTCCTTGCTTTTCCAATGGGGATGCTATAATTTTCATCAGGCTCAATTGACATTGCACCTTCTGTACCAGGAATTTTTGACCAATACAAACCTTTATGTTCAAGAATGACAACGGGGTTTGGGTCGTAATAGGCGGCCTTCATGAGTCCTTTGAGATCTGCTCCTGTTGATGGGTAGACGACTTTAATCCCTCGAATATTCACCAAAACCGATTCAACGCTGGAAGAGTGGTATGGTCCACCCGATCCATATGCACCAATGGGTACACGAATCACACAGCTTACAGGCCATTTTCCATTGGACAGGTAAAAACTTCTGGATACTTCTGTAAAAAGCTGGTTAAGCCCTGGCCAGATGTAATCTGCAAACTGGACTTCAACAATGGGTTTTAGTCCTACGGCAGACATCCCCACGGTGGAGCCGATGATGAAAGCCTCTTGAATGGGGGTGTTGAAAACCCTATGATCCCCAAAGCTTTGTGCAAGTGTTGCTGCTTCTCTAAAAACCCCTCCGAGTCTTCCTCCCACATCTTGACCGTATAAAATTGCCTCGGGATGTTTTTGCATTAATTCCCTTACGGCAAAAAGTGCAGCATCGACCATTACTGTTTTTTTTCTCCCTGCAGGTTCGCGTGTACCTTGTTCTTCGATAAGTTCTGTAGGTGCAAAAATAAAATCTCGTATGCTTTTTGGGTCTGGATCTTCGGCATTCAACGCTTTCAAGTAATCGGAATCTACCCGTTTTTTAGAATTTGACTCAGCCAAGATGAGATCCGCCAAGGCAACGCCATGATTCTGACATGTCTTTTTAAGTTTCGGGAAGGGGTCCTTTTCAGCCGCTTCTTTTAAGTCATTTCGGTACCATTCTTTCCTAACGCCTGAGGTATGATGGCCAAGTAAAGGAACATGTGCATGGATAATGAAGGGACGTCTTTCGGATCGGATGGTTTGCAAAACTTCGTTCACGGTTTCATAGCACAAGGAGAAATCGGTTCCATCAATGGTCCGTACCTCAATGCCATTAAAACCTTTTGCATATTGGGTGATGTCTTGGGCACGTGTTTCTGCCGCATTAGCGGAGATGTCCCAACCATTGTCTTGCACGAGGTAAAGGATCGGTAATTTTTTCAAGGCAGCCATTTGCAGGGCTTCAGAAACTTCTCCTTCAGTACAAGCGGCATCCCCTAGAGAGCAAACGACCACCCCCGGAACGGCATCTGGCCCAACCATTCCCATTTTTTCTTTGTATTGTAAACCCATAGCAATTCCCGTGGTGGGAATGGCTTGCATGCCTGTAGCAGAAGATTGGTGGATGATTTTTGGTTTATCGGGAAGGTTCAATGAGGGGTGTGAATAGTAAGTTCTCCCGCCTGAGAAAGGATCTTCTTTTTTAGCAAAAACTTGAAGCATTAATTCATAAGGTGACATTCCAATGCTTAAGAGAATGCTGTCATCTCGGTAATATGGGGAAACCCAATCGTTTTCAGTGAGCTGAAGTCCCAATGCAATCTGAATGGCTTCGTGACCACGCGAGGTAGCGTGTACGTATTTCGAAGTGATTTCTTTGTTCAATTCATAAATTTCAGTCAAATGTTTGGCATCGCACATCAATTCAAAGGCTTGAAGGATGGTGTTTTTGTTTGGCTGTAAAGATTCTGAATTCATGGCATCAACTAATTAGGGTACAAATATACAAAAGTGACCTTTTGGAATTATGAAACGGCACTTTCTAGCATTTTAAGGGTTCCGACATCTGCATTCATCTCGCACGGCAGTCCAACGGGAATGGTCCATTTAAAGCTTACATGTCCTATGGGCGCTCCCATAAATACAGGGACATCAATGCAATTTACGTGTTGTTTGAGCACTTCAATCAATGAAAAGGAAGTAAGCGGGTTTTCGGGTTCACAATGCGTGAATTGTCCTAGGACAATTCCATTGATTTTATCAAATGCACCGGTGAGTCGAAGCGTGGTGAGCATTCTATCTATTCTGTAGGGCTCCTCCTTTGTTTCTTCTAGGAACAGAATTTTATTTTCCCAATTTGGCAAATACCCAGACCCGATGATTGAGCAGATTACGGAAAGGTTTCCTCCGACCATTTCTCCTTTCGCATTACCTGACTTAAGGGTTTGAAAGGCTTGGTTCTGCAGTGGCGCCGTGGGAAAAGACGTTGGCACATCGGTAAAAAGTACGTTTTTCAGTGCATCGATGGAGAATGCGTTCCAGGTAGAATATCCGACTGGGCCATGGAAAGTAACCAATCCTGTTTTGGCATAAATAGAATTTAGCAGGGATGTAATGTCACTAAACCCCATGAAAACCTTGGGATTTTTTTTGATCAGCTCATAATCAATGAGGTCAATGATTCTGGCACTCCCCCACCCTCCTTTGATGCAAAAAATTCCTTTAACGGTGGAATCCTCAAAGAAGGTATTTAATTCATTCGCACGGTCTTCGTCTGTACCGGAGAGGTAACCAAATTTCTTGCGTACATTTTCTCCTACTTTGATTTTAAAACCGAGTTGCGTTAGGGTGTTTGTAAACAGGCTAACATAATTTTGGTCCCAAACGGCTCCAGCCAATCCGGCAATTGCAATGGTATCGCCTTTGGCTAATTTTGTGGGTTTTATTGTTTTTATCGGGACGTGATCAGCAGTTGTAGATAGGATTTTACTTGGAAAAGTGACGGTCGAAGCAGCGAGGAGACCGCTTAATTTTATAAAATTTCTTCTTCCATGGTCTTCCATGATTCAAAAATAAGGGAATGAAATCAAAATCTCTTTTCTGACATTCATAATCTTCATAAAAAAGAAACGATGCTTTGGCTAAAGTTGTCCCCAGCCCCAAGTCGGACAAAGATTCATACTTAGGATTAGAAACTAAGAAAAACCCCAGCTGTAACGGGCGAGAATTGAGGCCCTTTGTTTTTTTCAAAAACTTCTGTCAGCCCGTATTGAATAAACAAGTTTGTATGTGAAAAACCCAATTGCAACAGTAGGTTTGCGCTGAATGGGTTCAAATGATAGTCATCCTTTGTTTTTGCTTTTTGTGTATTTCCATTGTTTTCCCATTTCGTCTTCCAGGATGAGGCTATTCGAATACCACCCACAACACCTGCGCTGAGGTGCCAAGCTTTATCGGCATCTTTGTTCGAGTTAAATTCTAAAAGCAATGGCACTTGCAAATACGTGGAGCGCATTACATTTTTAGTATAATTGAGATTTGTGTTAGGCATTCCAAAAATTGAATCGTTGTTTTTGGCTAAGTCGACGTTGTTTTTCAACGCATATCGGTTCCACTGAAAGCCAATGCCTGTGGTTAATCCGATGTATTCATGGTAAATGGCGAATCTTTTTTCCAAAACATTAAATTGGAAATTCAAACTTTTAGCGAAATCAAGTTCCAGAAAAGGTGCGTCTTCTTTTAGTGCAATTCTATCATTGGCATTCATAAAACCATTTACACCGATGCCAAAACCGGCGTAGTGGGCGTAATCACTGGATGCAAATTTCAGGAAATCATCTTTTTCTCCGTTCTTTTTGGAGGGCGATTTTTGTCCTTTAAATAAATCAGGGATTATCGTTACAATACGTTTTGAATCCCTAGGCTCTGTTAGGTCTTTCTCATCCCCTACCATTACTTTTAATTCTATTTTTTTACCTTCAGAAGGAATTCCTTCTGTTTCGAATCCTCTCAACTGGAACGAATTTCCAAGCGCAGAGTCCACCCATTCGGTTTTGGATTCTGTAATGGTGGTGTCATTGCCTTGGATGATGATGGTTTTACGGATTTCAATTTGTTTTTGCGAAAACATGTTAGCAGAGATCGCCATGCAAAAAAGAAAGGTGATGGATTTTATAATGTTGTTCATCTTATTAAAATTTGGTCAAATTTGTTAAAAAAACAATTAGCAACCGCAAGAAACCTGTTAATAAAACTCAATAAATCAATTTGATAGAGATGGATTTGTTTGCGTTCAACTGCACTGAGCAATCGTCAAAGGTAGGGATTGATAGGATGGGTTTTCGGTTATTGGAGAAACCATAGGCTTCGGTTGGGATGCCGAAAAAGTTCTTGTCACAAAGGTGGTTATTGTTGGCATCGTGGTAAATACACACTGCATATTTTCCCTCGGGCAGGTCTTTGAAGGTGCAGCTCACTTCATCATCAGCGATTGATTTACGGATGAGTTTGTAGGTTTTCCCTTCTTTTGCGAATACATTGTTGTCTTTGTATAGCGCGAATTCTATTTGCCCGTTTTTACTTTTAATCCCGGTTGCTTTTACGGTTAAATCATACGCGTTGTGCTCCTTTTCAAAGGATGAAAAACCAAGGATTAACAAAAAACAGAATAACAATTTCACGGTTATTTTATTTCGGTCTTAAATATTTTATCCCACCAGGCAAAAGTTGATGCATAGTTTCCTTCGAGCATCGCGTGATGGTCGTCGTGGTGCTTTGATTTTGAGATGAGTGGAATTTGACTGATGAAAGGCAGGTTTAGGTCTGAATGGATGTGAATTTCGTGAAGGTTTCGGATGGCACCAAATAAGAAAAATGCGAACATGTTTATGGGCATAAAAATCATGATTACGGCAAACCCTAAGGCAGCGCCTATCATTCCTAGCATCCATTCAAGGGGATGATTGTATAAATACTCCAATGGAAAAGGCGGGCTTGCACGGTGGTGAATGGAGTGTATTTTTCCGAGCATAAATTTATTCTGGTGAATCCAGCGGTGAAAGAAGTAGAAGAAAACATCATCCACAACAAAAGCAATCAGGACTTGCAGCGCAATGATCCAACCGTTGGTCCATGTGGTTTCGATGAATGGAAAAAGAAAATACGCTCCCACGCCAGAGATCAGGAGCAAAAGCATGAGATTTAAAAAATACAAGGGAAATCTTTTCTTAAAAATGCCTTTTTGATAGGGTTTTTGTTGAATTCGATACTTTTTAAATAGGGGGGTATAAAGCACTACCATGGAATACACTAACCCAATTAAATTGGTTGAAATCAATAGAATTACAGTATATACGGCGAACGTTAGTGCATTCATTATCTGGTAGCGAATAAATTATACATTTTAGAATTTTCCAATCCGCTTTCTTGCTCGATGACTTGTTTTGCGAAGCCATGTTTTTCTAATAAATGTTGGGTATTTTTCAAGCGGTCATCAACGTCGTGAACCTCAATTACCAAGGCTTTTATTTTATGCCAATCTTCTGCTTGAATCCCCATTAACACAGCCCATTCAGCCCCTTCACAATCTATTTTGAGCAAGTCGATTTTATCTAAGCCTTTTTCTTTTATTACATCAGAGAGGGTGGTGAGCTCACAATGGATGACTTGTCTGCCGCGAACGAGGTAAGCTGCAATGATGCCAGAAAAGGAAGTAGGAATCCATTTCATCCATTTCATGTTAACCGGTGGATTTTTCATGGTGCTTTTCACGGCATTTTTAAAAGACCCTGGATTGTTATCCCATTGTTCTGGGTGAAGTGTGGAAAGCGCTGGGGTATTAGGAAAATAGGTAAAAACAGCTTGTTGGGGTTTATCCGAAACACCTTTTTGAATGACGGTCATTTTTCCTTGCCCATGCATCTCTGCGTTTTTAGACAATACGTTCGCAATCTGGGGGATGGGTTCAAAGCAAAACACTTGTACATTTGGCGCTTTTTGAAGTACCCTTACGCCAAAAACACCCACATTGGCACCGACGTCAAAAACTACATCATTTTCTTTAATAACGATGCCATGTTGCAGATATCCCTCAACGTGGTGATCGAGCATTTTCGCTTCTGGCTTTTTCAAACAATGAACCTTGGTTCCGTCTGTAAGTGTTGTAATCATCGCTTAAAAATAGAAAAAAAACAAGCAGATGATACAATGCCCTTTTATTTTCCTTGCGTATTGGCGATTACATGAACTAGGGTACCGGATTTACAAACATCTATGATGATGTCATTGTATTTTTTTTCTGTGGTGAAACATCCTAGGCTTCTTCCAATCCTTCCATTTTTTCTCAAGAAAGCATCGGAAAGGTATGTTGATGCGTGAAAACGAATTCCTCTTTGAAAGGCATTGTCATTGACGCCTTTGTCCATTCCATGAAGATACATTGCTCTTCCGATTTGTTCGCTTTGGTATTCGTCACCTGTTAGAAAGGTGCCAATGCAGCTCATGTTTGATTCATGTCGATTGCTAAATTGGGTGGTCTTCACCCATCCAGATTTTTTTCCGTGCGCCACCCTGCAATTCACAAGTATTTTATGGTCTTGTATCACCCACAATCGCTTTTTATTAGATGGCAATCGAAAATCAATGAGAATAACGGTACCTGCATCGGGTACATACTTCAACAATTTATTCGGGAGGGACGACAAGGAATGGCTTTTGTATGCTTCATTCTTTTGAATCGCCGAAGTATGTCTCACATGATAGAATACATTCTCACCTGCTCCAGTGTAGGATGAGGGAAACATGGATTGTACAATGGTGATAATAAACAGGAAGGATACCAAGCCAAATTTTAACATTTTCAATGAATTTTAGGGTTCTTGAAAGACCCTTATGAAAAATGGGAAATCCCAAGCAAAGGTCTGACAATGGTAAAAGAATTCAAAGGAAAATTGTTACAATTATTCTTCCAAGAAGGGATAATTATAATCTGTTGGAGGGACAAAAGTTTCTTTGATGGTGCGTGCAGAAGTCCAGCGCAAAAGGTTCATCATTGCACCTGCTTTGTCGTTCGTTCCCGAACCTCTTGCCCCACCAAAAGGCTGTTGTCCCACGACAGCGCCCGTAGGCTTGTCGTTGATGTAGAAATTTCCAGCGGCGTGCTCCAATTTTTCGGTTGCCAATTGGATTGCATATCGATCTTGTGAAAGAATGGAACCGGTTAAGGCGTAATCCGAGGTAGCGTCCAGAATGTCCAAGGTTTCTTCGAATTTTTCAGCGTCGTAAACGTAAATGGTTAATACTGGACCAAAAATTTCTTCGCACATGGTCCGAAATGTGGGATTGGTGGTCACAACGGTTGTTGGTTCGATAAAATAACCTTGCGTTTTGTCATACTTCCCGCCTGTGATGATTTCTGCATCGGGTTGGGATTTACAGAAATCAATGTATGCTGCAATTTTATCAAAAGCTTTTTCATCAATGACTGCATTTACGAAATTACTTGTTTTGGCGGGCGTTCCCATTTTAAAGGAATTCACTTGGTCGACATAGTGCTTCTTAACTTCTTCCCAAAGGTTAGAAGGAACATATGCACGAGAGGCAGCAGAGCATTTTTGTCCTTGAAACTCAAAGGCACCTCGCGCCATTGCGGTGGCTACTTCGGCAGGCACAGCAGATTTGTGGGCAATGATAAAATCTTTACCTCCGGTTTCTCCAACAATTCGAGGATAGGTGCGGTAGGAATCCAGGTTCGCTCCAATTTCTTTCCAAAGATGTTTGAATACCCCTGTAGATCCTGTAAAATGTAAACCTGCAAAATCTTTGTGCTTGAAAACTATGTCTCCGGCCACAGGACCCTCTACGGTAATCATGTTAATCACACCATCCGGCAGCCCCGCTGCTTTGAAAAGCTCCATGATCACTTGTGCGGAATACACTTGGGTATCGGAAGGTTTCCAAACGACAACATTTCCCATCATTGCGGGCGCAGCACAAAGGTTGGCTGCAATGGAAGTAAAGTTAAAGGGGGTGATGGCAAAAACAAACCCTTCCAAAGGTCGATATTGCAAGCGATTCCACATTCCTGGCAAAGATTCAGGTTGTTCCTTATAAATCTGTGTCATGTATTGCACATTAAAACGAAAGAAGTCGATCAACTCACAAGAGGCATCAATTTCTGCTTGAAAGACATTTTTTGATTGTGCAAGCATGGTCGCGGCATTCATTTTATCGCGGAAAGGTCCTGCCAACAAATCTGCTGCTTTTAAAAATATGGCTGCGCGTTCTTCCCAAGGGAGTTTTGCCCATTTTGCTTTGGCTTGAAGGGCAGATTCTATCGCACGTTGCACATGGCTTGCATCCCCATAATTGAAATGACCCAAGGTTTTTCCATGCTCATGTGGGGGAGACATTCTGCGTTTATCTTGTGTCCTAACCTCTTCGCTCCCGATGTACATGGGAATGTCGATGGGCGCTTGGTTGTACATTTTCTCATACTGCGCAAGCAGATTTTTTCGTTCTAAAGAATCCTTACCGAAGGGCTTAACGGGTTCGTTAATGGCTTTCGGCAATTGATAAAAAGCGTTTGACATGGGCTTAAGTTTGGACAAAGTTAAAATAAAAGCAACAACCTAAGTTATCCTTGTGATTGGGAAAAGCCATCAAAAAGACAAAACAAGCGCAATAAAAATTAATTTTGTAGGACGATGCAATACCTTTCCAAACTCAATCTTTTAAATTTCAAGAACCACGAAAATTTGGAGTTGGAATTTTGTCCCAAAATAAATGCGTTGGTTGGTAAAAACGGCGTTGGAAAGACAAATGTCTTGGATGCCGTGTATTATTTAAGCATGTGTAAATCCTATATCAATGGGGTGGATAAGCACAACATCCGATTTGACAGCGGATTTTTCAGCATTCAGGGAAAATTTAAACACGAAAAAGATTCATCAACCGTATTGTGTTCTGTGAAAGCTGGCGCTAAAAAAGTATTCAAGCGAAACAAAGTAGAATATGAAAAATTGGCGGATCACATAGGCTTGTATCCCGTGGTATTCATTTCTCCTTATGACGGCGATTTGATAGCGGAAGGGAGCGAAATGCGTAGAAAGTGGATGGATGGGATTATCTCACAGATTGACAAGAAATATCTTGAAAATTTAATGAATTACAACCGAGTGGTGGAGCAGAGAAACGCTTTGTTAAAACAAATTCACCTTGGGAATCAAAACACCTCTGAACTTGAAATTTGGGATGCCCCGATGGAGCAGCTTGGAGAAAAAATCTATGAAAGAAGGCTTGTTTTCGTTGATTCCTTCATTCCCATTTTCGAAAAATACTATCAAACCATTGGCGCTGAAACCGAGACGGTGCAAATGGTCTATCGTTCAGACTTTGGCAAAGGGGCTTTTACTTCGTTGCTTCAATCCAACCTAAGAAAAGATTTGGCTTATCAGTACAGTACCGTAGGAATTCATAAGGACGATTTATTATTTTCCTTGAATGGAAATCCAGTAAAGAAATATGGATCACAGGGGCAGCAAAAATCCTATGTAATTGCTTTGCGTTTGGCACAATATGAATACATCGCTGAAATTTGCAACCAAAAACCGGTTTTGTTGTTGGACGACATCTTTGACAAATTGGATTCCACGCGCATTTTGAAATTGATAGATTTGGTCTCCAGTGATTTTTTTGGGCAAGTAATCATTACGGACACTGAAAGTGAAAGACTCGAACTTATTTTTAAGGAACGGAACGCAGAATTTCGTATTTTTGATATTCACTCCCTTCCAATCCCTCATGAATAAGAAAATAGAAGAATTTAAGCGAACCTCTGACAGCCAGCCATTGGCAGAAATCATAGACCGGTTATTCAAAGTTTATAATTTAGAAGGGAAAATGAAGGAGATGGATGTGATCAACGCATGGCCAGAACTGATGGGCATTGCGGTAGCACGAAGAACCAAAAATATATACATAAAAGGAAACACTTTACACCTTGAAATGGACTCTTCGGTGATGCGAGAAGAACTTTACAATGGTAAGCAAATCATCCTTGAACGCATCAATCAACATGCTGGAAAGGAACTGATTACAGACATTTGGTTTTCCTAAAAAAGTGTTAACAACCCTTTTGCATTTGCCACAGCAGATATCATTCCTTAGTTTTGCCGCATGAAAAAAATCTTGATTTTAGTCCTTTTGTTCCTTTCAAACCTTAGTACGTACGCTCAACTGAAACCCATTTATAGCCAAGCAGATTATGCTTTTTGGTTGCACTTGCCTTCTGATAGCATTTTAAAAACCAAACCTCCTGTATTGATTTTTCTTCACGGAAAGAGTTTATCTGGAACGGATTTAAACCGTGTAAAACGCTATGGAATCATTTCCGAAATCGAGAAAGGGCGAAAAATTCCTGCCATCGTGGTCGCACCCCAAACGAATAATGGTTGGAGTCCTGAGAAGATCTTAAGCGTACTTCAGTTTGTACAACGGAACTTCAACACGGATACGAACCGCGTGTATGTTGCGGGAATGAGCATGGGGGGGTATGGTACGCTTAATTTTGCGGGTGCTTATCCAGAATTGGTTACGGCAGCGGTAGCCTTGTGTGGGGGCGGAAATGTTAAAGACGGTTGTAATTTGGCAACGGTTCCTTTGTGGATTCAACATGGTACATTGGATACGGCGGTTCCCATTTCAGAATCCGAAAAAATCGTTCGTGCCATCAAAAATTGCAATGGGGGAGAAAACCTGATTTACACACCTTTAAAAGGCGCAGACCACGGAGATTTGGAAAGAATCTTTAGGACCGATGAGATGTACGAATGGCTGTTTCAGTTTACAAAGGAACTTAACAACTAAGGATCAATCTTAGGATTTTCTTCTGATTTTCTTTACGCTTTGTGCGTCTAACCAATACAAAACTTTTATTGAAAGCCCATTGTTCATGCCCAGGTTTAGGGTGTTGTCAAGGTTTTGAAAATAGTTCGAAGTGACCTCTTTTACGGAGGAAAACACCGCACTTTTCCATACCAAACTCAATTCACTTCCAGGCAGAAACACCCATCGATACGCAAGATCAACCGTAATGGCATTGTAATTTAAATTGAATGCAGAAATGCCCTGCCCATCCAGTCCTAAGGTGGGATTGGCTTCCAAGGTTCCGTTTTGATTTAGGGTGTAAAAATCCTCGTACTTTAACACAGACCAATAATGGCGTGTTCTTAAGGAAATGTTCATGCGATTGGTAAGGGTATAATTCAATTCGATCAATTGGGTAAGGTTGTCTCGGTTTCTTTTTCCAAACAAAATCCCTTGGATGGTATCTACGGGTGTACCAAATTGATAGGCATATCCGATGTCGTTTCGGGTGCTTTCTATGTTCCAATTATAAATCAAAAGGCACTTCTTAGAAACTCGAATTCTGGGGCTCAGCGCAAGATTGTAAACGTTCCAATCGGAATAATTTTCATAGGTGGTGAAGGAGGCATTAATGTCTAAAGCCAGTTTCTTCTGGTAGTTGGTTGAAATCCAACCGCCAAAGCCCGACCAACGAGGGACTAAGTAAAAGTAGCCCCAAGTTCTTGGCTCGAAATAATCGTAACTCTTGGTAAATGCAGAATAGGCATTGAGTCCAAAAGCGTGGAATTTTTTTGTCATTGCGAACGCGGACCATTCAACGGAAGCACTGGTGTACACATCTGGATTGTACAATCGATTGTAGGAGAGTGACACATTGGTATTGCATTTGGTTATTTTCCAAAAGGGCTTGTAATAGCGATAGGCCACATAAGCCGTTGCTACTTTTCTGTTGTTCATTGGGTTGAAGCCAAGGTCATTTGGATCGTACGTATCATTTTCTACAAAAACATTTCCATTAAAAACGAAATTGCCTCGTTGTTTCCCTGCACCGATGCCATAGTTAAAACCCATTTCATTCAGCTGGGGATAAAGTTTCTGCGACAAAGTAGCTTTGGTATTGAGGAAGAACTTGTTTCCCTTTGAATTCAGGTTGGAATTAAAGGAGGTAACGTTCGCGTCATAAAAGGCACCTTGTCTGATCACATTTGTATTGGTAAGGGTCACAGAACTATTGTTCCGAAGGTTTTGGTCAAAAACCACTGCATTAAAATTGGTCAATGGCGAGGCAGTGAAGGTTCGGCTGCTGTCGTTGGTTGTGTTGTATGCCGTAGCCACATTTGGCGCTGACAAAGCATTGAAAACCCCAATGCCCAATCCTTTTTTCGTGCGGCCCGAAAATTTTGTTGCGTTATACAATTGAGCCGTTCCGGGTATGCTTGCGATGATTTCATTCTCCTTCAAATTGGTTTGAAGTACTTCCCAGGGGGCTTGAATCCCTATCCTTCTTGAATAAAAAATTCCTGACTTGTTAAAGAGTTCCATTCCCTCGGTAAAAAACTGCCTGTTCTCATTAAACTGAATTTCGAAGGGTGAGGTATTCAAAACTTGATTGTCATAAATGACTTGTCCAAAATCCGGAACCAAAGTCACGTCAAGGGTAAATGATTCATTGATTCCGTACTTAATGTCCATTCCTCCGAACAGCGACTTCGACATTGGCATGTTTTTGTTTTTGTTCAAATAAGTTGAAACATAGGGTATCAATCCCAGCCTCAAGGGGGGATATATTTCTTTTACGCCAACAACTTTTCCACTGTGGACCAAGTAATTCTCAAAATCAGGATTAACGGGAAACCAAGTAGATTCCTCGCGGTAACGTGCAATTTGGCGTGAAAAATTGACATTCCATTGCTGCACGTCCTTTTTAGGAAATCGAATTGCGGAATAGGGAATACAGATTTCCACCACCCAAGCTTCGTCCGTTTTTACAACCTTACTGTTCCAAACCAGGTTCAGTTGATCGCTAAAATCTCCGTTAAATATTTTCGCATCCAATTGCACCCCTTGGCTGGTTACGCCAAAATAAAAACCATTTTGATGGTCGTTGTAGGTGTCGAGGTAAATGGAAAATAAGTCTGCATTGGGACTGTAATCGTCACGAACTGTGAATACCTTAGAAATGGAATCCTTTTGGTCATAGCATACGGCTGCAATGTAGATGGCTTCGTTATTAAAAAGGAATTTTACTTCGGTTTTGCGTTTGCTTTTCAATGCAGGAATTGGACGAATGGTGGTGAATTCGACATCGCTTGGTTTCGCAAGCGCCCAGTCCTTCTCATCCAATTTACCATCTAACTGGATTTTATCTTTGGCAAAATGCGCGGGCAACTCCCATTGCGAATGGACTTGGATGCCAAAAAATACAATGGTAATAAAAACAATGAATTTCACGACGCAAAAATACATCAGATACCTGAATCGGGGATTGATCAGATCTGGAAACTTTGAAAATATTTATTCGCATACTTTTTCTTTTTAAACTTTACCTTTGTACCATGGAAACCTTTGATCGACTTAAGGAACAATTGCTGCTACAAGAATGGCCAAATGTCTATTTATTTAAGTTTATCATGCCCAGCGATTCTGCAAAGATAGCCTTGGTCACGGGTTTATTTGACGAGGATGCAGCGCTTACCATGCACCCTTCGAAAAACGGAAACTACACCAGTTTGAGTGTAAAAGTTGTCATGATGGACGTAGATGCGATCATCACCATTTACGAGTTAGCGGCAAAGATTGAAGGGGTAATTTCATTATAAACAGGGACACATGAACAGATTATTGGGAAGTGCATTTTGGCTTGATTTTTTAAAAATCACCTTGGCGATTTTACTTATCATCATTCTTTACCGATGGTTGCTGCGCTTTTTGAATCGAAAAAACATTGACAGCAAAAAGTTTTGCGAGCTTTATGAAGTTGAAAACCCTGTATCTTCTGGAGAAATTCCTTTTTATTTTACCACGGAACAAAAGCGAAACATTTCCTTGTTTTTACGAGGGGAAGACGATGTAGAAATTGAATTGTGCAACCAAGCGTATGAACCTGGGGGGCACATTTTTAGGTTTGATACAGTTTCGGTAGCGAACGGAAAATACTTTTATATTCTGCGAACAGAAAACCAAGAAATCACAAAGCGGATTGTTATTGAGAACTAAGCGTCTCCTTTCCCTTTGGGATGTTTGTTTTTGGGTGTTTTAATTTTCTTTTTCTTCATGTCGAGGTGAAGGTTTTTCTTTTGAAAAGTTCCTTCGCTGTCACCTCCAATCGATTCGAGACGAACCACCAATCCAATGCTGTGTTGAAAGTAATCTGCATTCCCAAACAAATCTGAAGTCAGGCCAATTTTACCGCATGATTGCACTTGAATTCCAATGGCATTGTTGATCCAAAAATTAACCCCAGCGCCGACATTGATGGTTGGTGTTACTTTCCCAACCAGGGTGTCGTCACAATTCCGCATGCTTACCCCTGCGCCCATGATTACGTATGGATCAATGACCCCTTCATTCAACATTCGATAAAAAGAGTATTTTAAATTCACATCTGTGGAAAGGAAAAAACCTTTCATGCCCAATTGCCCATTCACCAATCGATCGCTTTTGTAGCGTGTAAATCCTACACTTGCCTCACCTGACCAACCTTTATAGAAATAATAATCAAACATCAACCGTGTTGGGAATAACTCATATTGCCAATCTTTCACATTGAAAAGAGCCTTTGGGTCTCCGTCATCGTCAATGGCCGACCAACCCAGTCCAAACATACATTTATACGTATTCGCATTGTTAGCCATTTTTGCAGGTTGACAAAAAGCGATAAAAGGGGTAAATAGAACTAAAAAAAGAAGGTGTTTCATTCGTAAAAATATGAAGTTCAAAGGTAGAAATTAATGTAGTTCCACGCTTGTTAATTTTCTGAATTTATTTTCAAATCATGGTTTTTTAACGATTGAATAACATCCTCGCTTTGAAAGGTTACGACCAATCCATCGAAATTGAATACATTTGTTTACGTGAAAAAAAATGGGAGATACATTTTAACTATAGATGAATCTGAGCATTTCGATGTGATTGGTTTGTGTTCTGGTTTAAATGATTACCGCGTCGCTTGGTTGTTAAATCAAAAGTTTTCTTGGAAACTCGAGCATTGCACAAGTCCGTTGGTCATTCCTACTAAAAAAGGAGCCAACACTGAGGTTTTCGATTATTATTCCTTTTCCGACGAAGACATGGGTGCCCTCCTTTACGTATTAAAAAACAAGCAAAACGGCAAGGTCTTGTGTTCGGAATATCCGCAATTGGATTACCTCATCGTTTTCAAGGAAAATCAAATGGCTGAAATAGATACCATCGTAAATGATTTAAGGAGCATGAGTCAAATCATAGCCGCTTACAAATACAGTGATGCCGATTTTTCAGTTTCAGAATATTTACAATTTCAATAACAAAAATGAATAAAACTAAAATTGTCGCCACCATTGGCCCAAGCTCTACGGATAAAAAAGTATTAGAAGAAATGATGATTGCAGGACTCAATGTTTGCAGGATTAATTTCTCTCATGGCAGCCATGAAGTTCACCAACAAGTGATTAAAACCGTCCGCGAATTAAATGTCTCGCTCAATGCAAATGTTGCGATTCTTGCAGATTTACAAGGACCAAAAATCCGTACGGGAGAAATGGAAAACAATGGGGTTCTGTTGGAAGTGGGTAGCCACTGTACCATTGTGACCGAACCGATTTTAGGTACAGCGAATTTATTTAACATCAACTACAAGGATTTGCCGAAGGATGTTTCTACCGGAGAAAGAATCCTATTGGACGACGGTAAATTGTGCTTAGAGGTAATCGAAACAAATCATACCGATGAAATACTTTGCAAAGTGATTCAAGGCGGTATACTTTCTTCAAAAAAGGGAGTGAATTTTCCAAACACGAAAATATCGATGCCCTGCTTAACTGAAAAGGACCTCGTTGACCTGGCGTTTGCCCTTGAACAAGACGTTGATTGGGTAGGACTTTCCTTTGTGAGAAATGCCGAGGACATCATTGAATTGAAAGAAAAGATATTGGCGAAAGCCGGAAAGGCCAAGGTCATCGCGAAAATTGAAAAACCCGAAGCACTGGAGTGCATTGACGAAATCATCCATGTCAGCGACGGAATCATGGTCGCCCGAGGAGATTTAGGCGTAGAAGTTCCTTACCAAAGGGTTCCGATCATTCAGAAAATGCTCATTGAAAAATGCATTAAAAGTGCCAAGCCAGTAATCGTTGCTACCCAAATGATGGAGTCAATGATGACCAACATGTCGCCTACGAGGGCAGAAGTAAACGATGTCGCCAATGCCGTTTTGGATGGTACCGATGCCGTGATGCTGTCCGGAGAAACTTCTGTGGGAAATTATCCAATCGAGGTTATCAAAACGATGTCAAACATCATCGAGGAAATGGAAAAAACCGATGGGATTTACAACAAAGAGGAACTTCCCAATGCGAACAACGAGCGTTTCATTACCGATTCAATTTGTTTCAACGCTTGCAGGCTCTCACAAAGAGTGGATGCGAAAGCAATCATTACCATGTCCTTTTCTGGCTATACAGCCTACAAAATTTCTTCCCAAAGGCCGAATACCGCAATTTATGTTTTCACCAGCAATAAGTCCATTTTATCTCAATTGAATATTCTATGGGGAGTGAAAGCTTTTTTCTACGATTCTCATATCAGTACTGACCATACCATTGCTGACATCAAGGACTTAATGAAAGAACAAGGGTATTTAATCCCCGGCGACTTGGTCATCAACGTTGCTTCCATTCCATTGGAAGATATGGGAGGTTCCAATATGCTTAAATTAAGTTACGTAGATTAGGATACTTCGACTGCTTTTCTTTGATCAGATTGTCAATTCAATCGTATATTTGCAAAAATATATTCAATTGTATGACTGATTTCATAGCACGCCATTTAGGACCCAATCAACAAGAAACCAACGAAATGTTAGGTAGAATTGGGTGTTCCTCCCTTTCTGAATTAATTGACAAAACCATTCCTTCAGACATTAGACTTCAGCAGGAGTTGAACATTGCGCCTGGCATTACCGAAGCGGAATACCTGCAGCACATTAGTGAAGTTGGCAAGCTCAATGAGGTTTTTAAATCTTTCATCGGATTGGGTTACCACGAGACCATTACCCCTTCTGTTATTTTAAGAAATGTACTTGAAAATCCAGGATGGTACACTGCATACACGCCTTATCAAGCAGAGATTTCGCAGGGAAGGTTGGAAGCTTTGTTGAATTTTCAAACGATGGTTTTGGATTTGACAGGAATGGAAGTTGCCAATGCCTCTTTGTTGGATGAAGCGACTGCAGGCGCAGAGGCCATGCTTATGTTTTTTAATGCCCGAAGCAGAGCAGATGTCACTGCAGGAAAAAATAAATTCTTGGTATCTAAACACTGTTTTCCTCAAACCATTGACGTCGTTGAAGGTCGTGCTAAGAATTTAGGCATCGAAATAACAATCGCGGATGTTGACCATTTTGTTTCCGATGGATCCTATTTTGGGGCAATTCTTCAGTACCCAACCGCAACAGGACAGGTGAAAGACCTCACTGAAGTCATCGAAACCTTTCATGAACAAGGCATTCAAGTCGCCGTTGGCGCTGATATTCTTTCCTTGGTATTGTTAACTTCTCCGGGTTCAATGGGCGCTGATGTAGTGTTTGGAAACTCACAACGCTTTGGTGTACCCATGGGTTATGGAGGGCCTCACGCTGCCTTTTTCGCAACGGTTGATAAATACAAACGAAACTTACCCGGAAGAATCATTGGTGTCTCCAAAGATGTTGATGACAACATGGCGCTTCGCATGGCCTTACAGACGCGTGAGCAGCACATCAAACGAGACAAAGCTACTTCTAACATTTGTACCGCGCAGGCACTTTTAGCCGTAATGGCAAGCATGTACGCAGTTTACCATGGTCCTGCGGGACTTCAACGCGTCGCTCATCACGTTCAAGATTTAGCGAAGAAAACCGCTGAAGGATTGTTGAAAAAAGGACATCAGTTGCTCCACACCTCCTTTTTCGATACCATTGCTGTTTCGAATCTAGATGCAAAAGCCATCATGGAAAAGGCACAAAGCGCAAGAATGAATTTTTTCATGATTGATGATCAAACCTTGAGCTTGAGTTTTGCTGAAAACCACACGATGCAGGATGTTGAAACCATTCTTTCGCTTTTTGATACGGTTTCCGAAGGAAATCAAACCATTCCTGTAGGAATTTCAGAGGCCTTAATGCGTAAGGAAGCCATTCTCACCCATCCCATTTTCAATTCTTACCATTCTGAATCCAAAATGATGCGCTACATCAAGCGCTTGGAAAATAAAGATTTGTCGTTGGTTCACAGCATGATCCCCTTGGGTTCATGTACCATGAAACTCAATGCTGCCAGCGAATTGATTCCAATTTCGAATCCAAATTTCGCGAACATTCATCCCTTTGCGCCACTTTCACAAACGAAAGGATATGCTATGTTCATGGATGTCTTGGCAAAAGACCTTTGTGAATGTACGGGTTTTGCAGGTGTTTCTCTTCAACCCAACTCAGGGGCTCAAGGAGAATATGCAGGACTTATGGTCATCAAAGCGTTCCACGAGTCAAATGGAGATTTTCAACGCAAAAAGATGATCATTCCATCGTCTGCACACGGTACAAATCCAGCTTCTGCAGTAATGGCAGGGTTTGAGGTGGTTGTAACAGGTTGCGATGAAAATGGAAACATCAACATTGATGAGTTAGAAACTGCGGCAACTGCCATTGGAAATGAACTTGCTGGAATCATGGTTACCTATCCTTCTACACACGGTGTTTTTGAAGAGGGGATTCGTAAAATCACTTCCATTATTCATGCGTTAGGCGGACAGGTATATATGGACGGAGCCAATATGAATGCGCAGGTAGGACTGACCAATCCAGGAAACATTGGGGCGGACGTTTGTCACCTAAACCTTCATAAAACCTTTGCCATTCCTCACGGTGGGGGCGGCCCGGGAATGGGACCGATTGGGGTAGGTGCACACTTGGTGCCTTTTCTTCCAGGAAACCCCGTACACCCAACAGGAGGAGCACAAGCCATTCACGCAATTTCTGCTACGCCTTTCGGAAGTGCCTTGATTTTGTTGATTTCCTACGGATACATCAAAATGCTTGGTGCTGAAGGACTTCGCGAATCGACCTCGTTGGCCATCTTGAATGCAAATTACATCGCCGCTTGTTTAGAGGCGCACTACCCCATCCTTTACAAAGGAAAAAACGGTACCGTAGCCCACGAATTGATTTTAGACTGCAGGGCTTTCAAGCAAACGGCAGGGGTTGAGGTTGCTGACATTGCAAAAAGATTGATTGATTTTGGTTTTCATGCACCCACGGTTTCTTTTCCAGTTGCAGGAACTTTGATGATTGAACCTACGGAATCTGAAGATAAAGATGAATTGGATCGTTTTATCGCTGCAATGGTAAAAATTCGCGAAGAAATTGCTTGCATCGAGCGCGGTGAGGCTGACAAATCAAATAACCTTTTGAAAAATGCGCCACATACCGCAGCTTGCATTATCAACAGCGAATGGGAATATCCTTACACGCCAAAAGAAGCGGTGTATCCACTTCCTTACTTGGTAAACAATAAATACTGGGTACCCGTTAGACGTGTTGACAATGCCTATGGCGACCGAAACTTGGTGTGTTCATGTCCAAGCATTGAAAGCTACATTACAACCGAATGAACATAGACATTCTCGCATTTGCAGCGCATCCAGATGATGTTGAGATTTCAGCGGGAGGTACCTTACTGCGTTATGCTTCAGAAGGAAAGAAAATTGCAATCGTTGACTTCACCCAAGGAGAAAGAGGGACACGAGGCAACGGAGCGATGAGAATTGAGGAGAGCAATGCTGCAGCCCTAAAACTAAAGCTTCATGCGCGTGTAAACCTTGGTTTTCCAGATTGTTATTTTGAAGAAACAGAGGCGACTTTACAGCGCATCATTGAAGAAATAAGGTATTTCCAGCCTAAAATCGTAATGGCAAATTCCATCATGGACCGTCACCCCGATCATGCACGTGCTGCAAAAATCGTTGAACGGGCATGTTTTTTGGCTGGATTGCCCAAAATCGAAAGCCATCGAAACGGAGTGATTCAAACGGCTTATCGTCCAAAAATCACCTTGCATTATATCCAAGATTACCACATCAAACCAGATTTTGTTGTAGACATAACGCCTTTCGTAGAGGACAAAATTGATTTAATTCAATCGTATGCCTCTCAATTCTACGATCCAAATTCAAACGAACCTGAAACGCCCATCTCGAATGCGCATTTTTTTAATTTCATACGGGGAAGAATGATGGAGTTTGGCAGGCCTAGCGGTGTTACGTATGCAGAAGGATTTACGGTTGGTCGTATTTTCGGGGTGAATGACCTTTTTACTTTGTTTTAATACAACAAAAGTGCACTACTTACCCCAGCAATGATGCTGGATAATTTCAAGAGATTGAATTTGTGGTTTTCCGACGTTTCAAAAATAATGGTGGTGGAAATGTGCAAGAACATTCCTATAACGATTCCCATCACCACACTTACACTTAACCCAATGTCCGAAAGCGGTATTTTCAATCCCAATATTATACCCAGTGGGGTCATGATTCCAAACAAAAGCAGCACAAGCCAGGCCTTTCCCTTAGACATGTTCGAGCTGAGCAAAAGCGTCATGAGGGCAATGGACACAGGGACTTGGTGAAATACAATGCCCCAAAACAGCGATAGTTTGTGGTCGTGGTGATGCAGGTGATGGACGATGTCAAATTGATTTCCCAGTGGAATGCCTTCGATCACAGAATGCAGGGACAGCGACAAAAACAACACCCATGGCATGGATTGTCCTTTGTGCACGTGGACGTGACCGTGTTCAATCCCTCCTGAAAAATATTCCAAAATCAACTGAATCAGGAAACCAATCAGGATGTAGATTCCTATGCTGGCTTTATTGCTGGCATACAATTCCGGAAGCAAATGCTCAAACACAATGGCCAAAAGAAATCCACCACTAAAGGCGAGAGCCAATTTAATGAATTGGTTTTTGTTGTTCGTTTGCAAGGCATACACAATCCACCCCCCCAATACAACGGCGCCCAAAAGCACCAGAATCATCAACCAAGCATTCATATTTTCTCCGCTATTAACAACAATCGTTTAGATTCATTTTCATGGTAGGGATTCAAATGGTAATCCCCAAAAACGGCTTGAATGGTAAACAAACCTTCCAACATTTGCTGAAAGTCTTTCAAACCAAACAATTGCACCTTTTCTTCAAAGTGAAACGTTTTCCCTTGGTCAACAAAATCAATGTGTTTGACCACGAAGCCCGCCTCTATTTTCCTGTGGATGTGAAACGTTATTCCTTGTTTTTCAATCACCTCTTCAGGAACCAAGGTGTTTTTTACAAGGGTAGGATTCAAAAAATCAATGACAAAAACCCCTTGTTTGGCTAACATCTCATGTACCGAAGCGATTACTTTTCTATTGTCTTCAATGACGTCAAAATACCCAAAGCTCGTAAACAGATTAAAAATTGCGTCAAAGCAAACGTTCGGCAAGGTTTCACGCATATCCTGTACCTGAAATTGCAAGCCATCTGTAGCGAATTGTTCTGCAAATTCAATGCTTTGTGGGGACAAATCCGTACCCAATACATTCAAACCAAAAGTATGAAGGGTGCGTGCATGCCTCCCTTTGCCACAGGCAAGGTCAAGTACATGGGATCCCGATTGAAGTTTTAGGTGTTGAATGAGTTTTTGTATAAACAAAATGGCTTCATCCTCATTTCTATGGTCATAGAGAATGTGGTAGTACGATGTATCGAACCAAGAAGCAAACCAATCTTTTTCAGACATGGAGCAAAGTTAGGAAAAGCAATTTAATGACCCACAACAAACCAAGGGGATGTTCTTGGCTTCATGTGATTTAGCAATTTACTGTCAGGACACTGTACCTATCAATTCTTCTGTATCTTCGTTTTATGAAAACCATTGGATTAACAGGAGGCATTGGGTCCGGAAAAACATTTGTTTCATCGATCCTCGAAAAATTGGGTTTTCCTGTTTTTAATTCAGACCAGGTTGCCCAAACCTTGATGAACGAGGACAAAGACATCCGCGAACATTTGCACAGCTACTTTGGGGAAAATTGCTACCTCGACGGAAAGTTAAACCGTGGTTGGTTGGCCGAAATACTATTCAACGACCCAATGGCCAGGAAATTCGTCAATGGGGTTGTACATCCCCGCGTTCAAAGTCAATTCAAGGAATTTTGCGCTCAAAATGATTCGCCCTTCGTTTTTAATGAATCCGCCATACTTTTTGAAACGGGTGCTTATAAAAATTTTGATCTCATGGCATTGGTCACTGCGCCTACGACAAACAAAATACAACGCATCATGGAAAGAAACGGCTTGAGCCAAGAAGCAATTGAGAAGCGTATGGACAGCCAGTGGGACGACCAAGAAAAAATTCCCTTGGCAGATTTTGTCATCCAGAACGATGGACAACCTTTGTTAATTCAAATCGAGCAAATGCTGGATCTTTTTAGTAATCAAAGTTGTATTGAAGTCCAAAAGTGATTGGATACACAGCAGCCGTAGCGTTTTTCTTAAACAATGGACTTAGGTTGTAATTTGCAAACAATCCATAATGGTCAAAACCCGTCCTTACCGTAGCATATGCACCAAAAGTGGACATTTCGAAGCGCGAATTGACTGTGTGGTTAAAACGATCTCCATTGGGAAGTTTACCAGAAGTTGCCCATGATCCCGCTAAATTCCAGTATCCTACGACACCAAGATCAAGGTAAAAGCTGTTTTTGGTTTCTTGCTTCGAGCAAATTTCAAATAACAAAGGTGCCGACAGTGAGAAAAATGAAAGTCCATTTCGTCTGTATGTTTGCGTAGTATCCAACACACCATAAATCGAATCTTGGGGATGAACCAAATTGTAGTTTTTAAGATTCAGCGTGGTGATTCCAAAGCCTAAACCGGTGGTTAACCCAAGGTATTGTTTTAGGATCGGAATTTTGTATTCCATGAAATTCCAAGAAAAGGTTGAAACATTCATTTCTCTTGCATTCCAATAAGGGTAAAGCGACTTGTCAGACATTTTAACCAGCCCAAAACCCAAGTCCATGCTGTTCCAATGCGCATTTGGTTTTGGCTCATCTTCAGCTTCGGTTGCCTCAAAATTACTCGCTGAGAATTCGGTAGTTGTGTCTGGTTTCTCCTTAATTTCCGTAGGCGTCTCATCGTTTAATGCGAAATTAATGGGTAAAGCCACATAGGTGGCAGAATCTTGGCAAGAAGAATTCCAATTCCAATGCGTTAAATTCACCACCCTCAAAGCCTCTTGGTCCAATGCAGGATGCACAGATTTGACAACGACTGCTTTTGAAACATTGCCTTTTCTATCCACTTTGAAACGCACAACCACCTTCCCAGAAACGCCCTGTTCCTGACAATCTTTGGGATAGTTTACTTCCTTCTGCATAAACTTTATCAAACCAACATAGCCTGTTGGAAATTCTACGCACTCTTCAGATGAAACCATAACGGGTTCTAATTCTGCAGCTTGGGCGAAGTTTATCCCGACCAACAAATTCATTAGTATGCCCAAAAGTAATTTATTCATAATATGTAATTTCTTATAAATGTAAGGATTAAATCGAAAGGGTCATTCGCAACATAAAATTTCTCCCGGCTTGCGGATAATAAAACCTTTCCGTTGTTTTCACACCCCCACTGATGTAGGAAAACGCATAGCCATTGGATGCATACAAAGCATTAAAAAGATTTTGAGCAATGGCGGAGCATTCTATAATGGCTTTGTCTTTGGTTTTCAGGGTAAACCGGATGCCTAGATTTGAATACGTGAAGGCTGCCAATTCACTGGTTTGGATGTTGTCTAAATATTGCCTTCCCACGTATTTTGTCGTCCAATCGAATTTCAGTCCTGTATTTTTGAGGGTATACGTCGCCCCAAAAGATCCAATAAAATCTGGAGACAAGGCCAATTTGGTTCGACTGTAGGTTTGGGTTTCTTGTGTGAAATAGGGCAATGAATCCAAATACACATCTGTATAATCCACATAGTTTTTCGCAATGTTTTGGCTGAAAGTCGCATTTCCCCTCAATTCGAGTTGCGCAATGGGACGGTAAGTGACATCGATTTCGATGCCCTTCCGATGGCTGTCTTTCAGGTTGATTCGGGTATAAGCCCCTACGTCGTTCACTTGACCCGTAAGCGCCAACTGGTTATCGTAATCCATATAATATAAATTTATATTTGCGATAATCTTTCGTTTTTGATAGGTGTAGCCAAACTCAAAGTCCCTCAAAGATTCTGCTTTTGGTCGGCTCTGAGGGGTTGATTCTCGGAAGTCCCTTCGGACGGGTTCGCGGTTGCTGATGCCAAAGGATGCAGCCAATTTATGCGCCGACGACACATTGTAAAAACCCGATACTTTAGGATTGAAAAAATGAAAATCAACGGTTTGCTGTACATCTTTTAGTTCGCCAGAAACGAAATCAATCCCTAAAAAAGAATAATTCACATAGCGATATTGAAGGTCGCCAATGCATTTGAAACGATTCCAATTGTATTCGGCTTTTAGGTAATTGCTCCACTCGTTCTTACGACCTGATTCATTGTAATAGCGATCACCCAAATCGCTGTCGGAGGCGAACCTTGCCCAAATCACTTCGCCAAAATGTTTCCCTACATAGGAATTCGCTGACCCTCCAAAAACCATATTAAACTTTCGTCCGCCTCGGTAATGTAGGGTGTAAATGGCGCCTACAAAACCATTGTCAAGCCAACGCCGTCTTACCAAATCTGAATTTAACACAGTGTCATTTTGAAACACAACCGGCGCAATTTGATAGGTTCCCAAAAGGTCTGCTTCGCGGTATTCTTCAAAATACCCAATCCCTCGGGTAAAATGCCCTGCGATGTTCATCAGCCAACGGTTGTTAAACTGATGATTGAAATGCAATTGGTAATTGTCTTGTTGGTAGTTATCGACTTGGTTGGCATAGGTATAAAAATTATAGGTCCTGCCCGAATTCAACAAGTTTTCACGTGCAGCTGCGCTGAGTCCATTTCGGTCGGCAAAATCATTTTTATCCGGTTCAGTACCAAAAAGTACACATTGAGGGGTTCCGTACCATGATTGGTAGGTTGTTTCCTTTCCACTGAAGGCCAGTGCCTTGACCAGGGATTTTTTACCTACGTAGGTTGCTCCTAAATACCACGACTGAAGGTTAGCGCTCGCCCGGTCGATGTAGCCCGCAGATCCAATTTTGGAGAGCCTTGCTTCCATAAAGTACTTTCCTTTGATCAATCCTGTTGTGGCTTTAATGGACGTTTTAAGGGTTTGGAAGGAGCCCACACTCACATCTACTTTTGCCGTCGCCGCCGGGGTGAAATCGTTGGTCTTTATGTTCAAAGAGGCTCCGAAAGCGGCAGCACCGTTGGTGGATGTGCTTACCCCCCTTTGAAAATCAATCGATTGTATTGATGACACCAAGTCTGGCATGTTTACCCAATAGACATCATGCGATTCAGGGTCATTTACGGGGATGCCATTGATGGTTACGTTGATCCTTGAAGCATCCATGCCCCTTACTCTTATTCCGGTGTACCCTATGCCATTTCCCGCGTCGGAAGTAGCCACGACCGAAGGCTGTTGGTCCAAGAGAAATGGGATGTCTTGACCATAGTTGTTTACTTCTAACGTCTGCTTGTCGATTTTTTTGGAATGCGTTGTTTCCGATGCAGCGGAAATGGAGACACAAGCGACCTCTTCCAATTGGCGACTTGAGATTCCTAAGGTCACTTGCATGTTGTTTTGGGAATATGCTTCGTCCACAGCGACATCCTGTTTGCTAAATCCGGGGATCTCGAAAGTCAAAACGGAATTCAAAAGCACATTTGGGAAAATAAAGCCACCCCTTGCATCCGAATACATCACCCTACGGTCTTCACTGACAATGCGAACGCCCCCGAGGGGTTTATTGTTCGCGTCCTTCACATTTCCGTTGACGTTGATTTGAGAAAAAATTTGCGAAGCGCACGCCAAAAAAATGCATAGAAAAATCCTTTTCATGTTTAAAAAAATAAACAAATTCAAGGGGCAAAACCTGTGGTTTATATTTCAGCAATGTCATCTTCCCTGCGCAGGCATTATCCTACAGGTTCAATGGGTATAATCTCAGCCTTTCGGCACCCCTTAGAGACGCGACAAATATAAAAAAATTAAAGGGCACAAACCAATTTTGCGATTTGAACCGCATTGGTCGCCGCTCCTTTGCGCAAATTATCGGCAACAATCCATAGATTCAAAGTGTTTGGTTGGCTTTCATCGCGGCGAATTCTGCCAACAAACACATCGTCTAGCCCTTCTGCATATTTAGGCATTGGATAAGTATACGTTTCAAGGTTGTCTTGAAGGGTGATTCCACTGGTTTCCTTTAACAATGCACGAACCTCATCCAAAGTGAATTCGTTTTCAAATTCGATGTTGACTGCCTCCGAATGCCCACCGACCACAGGGACGCGCACCGCAGTTGCCGTTACGAAAATGGATGGGTCTAAGATTTTTTTGGTTTCATTCGTAAGTTTCATTTCCTCCTTGGTGTAGCCGTTGTCCTCGAAAACATCGCACTGAGGAATGCAATTTTTGTCAATGGGATATTTGTATGCCATATCACCCACAATGCCAGCCCGTTCATTTTCCATTTGCTCCATGGCCTTTACTCCCGTTCCGGTAATGGATTGATAGGTGGAAACTACCACGCGTTTAATGCCAAAACGACGGTGCAAGGGGGCTAACACCATGACCAATTGAATGGTACTGCAATTCGGATTTGCTATGATTTTGTCGTCTTTGGTGAGCAATGAACCATTGATTTCAGGAACAATTAATTTCTTCGTCTGATCCATGCGCCATGCGGATGAATTGTCAATGACAACGGTTCCTACCGCTGCGAACCTTGGTGCCCAAGCCAAAGAAGTTTCTCCACCTGCTGAAAAAATGGCAATGTCTGGAACCAAATCCAAAGCTGTTTCCAATCCTATCACCTCAAATTCCTCGTCCTTAAAAGTGATTTTTTTACCCACAGATTTTTCCGATGCTACCGCATAAAGGGTTGTCACGGGGAATTGATGTGCCTCCAGCACCTTTAACATAACATTGCCAACCATTCCAGTGGCTCCTACAACCGCAAGTTTCATTATTTTTATGTTACCAAGTGGGGTATATACCCCTCTAAATTCTTCGTAAAGTTATACATTTGAGCCTAAAACTTCGCCGATGAGACAGATTACCTATTTCTCAATGCTTTTTTTCTTTTTTACCTCAAACGTAGCATTTGGTCAGGTTACAGACAATTTTACGGATGGTGATTTCACCCAAAGTCCAACTTGGAATGGCGCCACGGGGAATTTCATCGTCAATGCAGCGAAGGAATTGCAATTGAACAGTTTGGCAGCAGACACCTCCATCCTCTCAACCCCGCACTTGCTTGCGAATTTTACTGGCAACAAAGAGTGGAGAATCCATGTTAGGCAAACTTTTGCGCCTTCTTCAAGCAATTATGGACGGGTTTACTTAACTGCTGACAACAGTGACTTGACTTTGGTTCAAAACGGTTATTACCTTCAATTTGGAGAAACGGGGTCTACCGACGCCATTCGTTTGTTTAAATTGGCCAGTGGGGTATCCACGCAAATTTGTGCCGGAGTGAATGGGCAAATCGCTGCAAGTTTCAATGCAAATGTCAAAGTAATCCGTACCAATGCTGGACTTTGGTCTTTGTTCGCAGACCTCGCCGGGGGAAGCAATTTCATTTTACAAGGAACCGGAAACGATGTAAGTACCTTGATAGGAACCCATTTCGGAGTGTCATGCACCTACACCGTGAGCAACGCTACAAAATTTTATTACGACGAAGTGTACATTGGCAATGAGATTTTGGACCTCGTCCCACCGGCGTTAAGTGCGGTCAGCGTAATCTCTGCGAACCAATTGGACATTCTCTATAACGAATCCGTCACCATGGCTTCCGCTCAAAATTTGGCTTCCTACGGCATTACCCCAACGGTAAACATCTCTTCACTAACCTTGGATCCCATCAATACCGCCTTGGTGCATGCTGTGCTTGCCACCAACCTCACCAACGGAACCAGCTATGTTTTGAATACAACCAATGTTTCAGATTTGAACAACAACATTTCCGGACCGCTTACAGGAAATTTTCAATACCTGGTTTCTGACAGCGCGGTGGTAGGTGACCTCATCATAAACGAGTTTTTCCCAGACCCAAGTCCTGTGATTGGATTGCCCGCTGTAGAATTCGTTGAAGTTCACAATGTGAGTAACAAAATATTCAATCTCTCGGGTTTTAAAATTACAGACGGTTCTTCTTCAGGTGTGATTTCTTCCGGATGGATTTTACCTGGCGAATACAAAGTTTTAACGGCGACGGCAAGCATTCCCTTGTTTTTAAATACCTCAGCCATTGGGGTTACAAGCTTCCCCTCTTTGAACAATGCGGGCGACAGTGTGAAATTAATGGACAATGCCAATCATTTGCTTGATTTGGTGGTGTACACGGATGATTGGTACAACGATGCAGTGAAGATGGACGGTGGTTATACCTTGGAATTAATCAACCCGAATGACCCTTGTTCCGATGTAAACAATTGGACCGCATCGAATGACCTTTTGGGCGGAACGCCTGGGTTTGTAAATTCTGTGAACGACCTCAGTCCAGACACCCTGGCGCCCGGTATTAACATGCTCCAAGCCTTGGCTCCTAACTTCTTGCAAATCTGGTTCAGCGAAGGAATGGATTCCTCAAGTTTGGTCAATGCCAGCTACCAATTTTCCCCCAACCTTACCCCTTCTTTGATTTACGCACAAAGTCAATACAGCAATACCGTGATTCTTCAGTTTGTAGAGAATTTAATTCCTTCTCAAATTTATTCGGTGACGATTACAAACGCCGCGGATTGTTGGATCAATTCCCAGTCCATCACCGCCAATTTTGCCTTGACAGAAATACCGCTGGCTGGAGAGATCGTCATCAATGAAATCCTTCAAAATCCTTACAACAATGGGTCAGATTGGATTGAGCTTTACAACACTTCCAACAAGATGTTTGATTTAAAGGACTTGATTTTCGCAAATTTTGACAACGATACGATTGCCAATTTCAAAGTGATTCCACAACATTATTTATTGAAACCCGGCGGATATGCTGTCCTAGGCGACGATTCTTTGTTTGCCAAGCAAGCCTATCCAACCCATGCAGATGGGACATTTGTCTATACGGACTTGCCTGCCTACAACAACGATTCAGGGAGTGTGTATTTGTTTAACAACAGTCAGCTTTTATTGGATTTGGTAAAATACAACAATGAATGGCAATTTCCTTTGTTGGACGATGTCGACGGTGTTTCTTTGGAAAGATTGGATCCCCTGGGCCCATCAAGTGACGGGAAAAATTGGCACAGTGCAGCCGAAGCGGTAAAGTTTGGTACCCCAGGCCTCAAAAACTCTCAGTATTCTCCCGTGACAGTGAACGGCGCTTTTGAATTGCAAAATGAGGTGTTTTCACCCGACATGGATGGAAATGTGGATGTTATGCAAGCCAGTTACCAAATGGCACAAGCGAATTGTCTGGGTACGGTAACCATTTTTGACGAACGCGGAAGGATCATTCGGTCCTTGTTTAAAAACCAATTGTTGGGTACAGAAGGAACCCTTACGTGGGATGGCGTGAAAGACGATCAAACCAAAGCTTCCATAGGTGTTTATGTGGTATTGTTTGAAGCCTTCACCTTGGATGGTGGGTTGCTCTTTGCCAAACGAAAAGCGGTTACGTTGGCCGGAAAAATATAGATGTTCTCACCTGGCTCAAAAAATTGGATTAAGAAGTTCTTCGCCCTTGCGGATTTGAATCGCATTGACATCAATGATACCCAGCATTTGGTAGGAGAAACGGACAACGACCCAGCCGTTCAAATACAGGAATTGTCGGAAAACACAGGACTCATCTACGGCTCCCCGAACAAACTTATTTTTTGCAATCACTTGGTATCCAAAGCCACAAAAGACGAACGACTGCAATTGCTTTTGTTTGAATCGCTCATCTTTATTCACCGATTGCACCATCCTGGAAAATTCGATGCCAAGGCCTTTATGGATTCCCTCGTTGATTTTTACCAGATGGCCCCGAAAGAATATGGCAACAAATGGTATCATTTCTTACACAAACGCGATACCAGCCACCAGCTGGAAAAACTTTTTTCCAAAAGGGTAAAAATCAAAAGCTCGTATGGCGAACGAAATTTTTGGTTTAACCACCTCTCGAACAATTTGGTTTACATCGACCTCATTCTTTTTCATTCTTATTGCATCGATTCTTCCACGAAACACAAGGACAACTTTGCATCCTATGCGCATTTGATTTTAGGCGTAATGTACGGGATACTTAATTCCACAGAAACAGATCCCCTTTGGGACCAGCGGATTTTACGAAATTTGGTCCATTCCTCTGACATGGACGACGAACAAATCATGGTTTGCAAATCGTTGACGGTCGAAAACCCCTCCTTTGAATCATCGATTCATACAGTGAAAGCAAACCCAATGTTGGCACATTTCACCTTTCATGTGTTTGTGCTGCTATACAACAAAATGCCGGTTGCCTCCTTCACCGACCAGCATCCTTTGCATGATTTTGGTCACCTATTGGGACTTCAAAAACCTGAGATAGAAGACGTCTTTTGGGATTGCAGGAAATCCATGAGTGAGTTTTCTCCGGAGTATTATGATTTGTTATCCGATTCAGAGACACGCATTTTGTTTACGCATCTTACCAGAAAATACCACAGGGTATTGGGTCGAAACAAGGACAAGCTTGTGAGGGAACTTAAGGAAAGTAAGGAGTTGATTTCCCTAGTGCACCAGAGCACCACGCGCGAACTTACGCCTGAAGAAAAAGAAAAGGTGAAAGCGCAATTTAAAGACCTTATGAAAACGGTTCCTAGCATTGGCATCTATCTGCTACCAGGAGGTTCTCTTTGGCTTCCTTTGATCCTAAAACTGATTCCAGACTTATTGCCTTCAGCCTTTAAGGACAATGATTTAAAGAGCGAAGATTAAGCAAGGCGTTTTGCAAAGGGTCTTTGCAGGCGAGGACCTTGTATGTATTTGATAAATGAGACTTTCTTAAACCAAATCCCCAAACATGGCCAATATCGCCGCTTCATTGGGTGCGCAAATGCCACGTTTGGTAATTAATCCAGTTACTAAGCGCGCTGGGGTTACGTCAAAGACGTGAGCAACAGCTTTACAATTGAATGTTGTAGTTTGATTTGCTCTATGTGTAGTCATAATCCAATCCTCAACCTTTCAATCGGTTACGTCTACGCTGTTCTCGTGCCATGGCCTCGTTAACTTCTTCCTCGATAATTTATACATCGATATAGAGCGAAGGGTTTGTTAAAAGCTGTTTTATTCTGTTTTTCTTTCAAATTGTAGACCTAACCTAAGTGAACTACCCGACTTGTAATTGACAGGCTTTTCATTTTCTAAGGAAGGAGTACCGTCATTGAAATATTATGAGATTTTAGGATTTATTTAGATTGACTCTGGTTACTAAAAAATTATATGTAACCAAAACTTTTATTTCTCTTCTTTAAGGTTGTAGTTAAATCTCCTGCACAAAGTGAAGTTTATACTAGAATTTGTTGGATAATGATTGAGCGTATACATGCGCTCATTTGGGCCTCCTTTGTCTGTCGTAATTCGAATAATATTGTAAAAAAGATAACTTCTATCGAATTTCAAAGTAAAACCTGCTGTAAAAAGGTATTTGTTTTTATACTTTACTTTATAATCAAAACCACCATTAAATCCTAGTGATCTTTTTAAATCAAAAGTATAATGATTGTAAGTGATGTCTATAATTGATGTAGAGCTTAAATTTGCCGAATTAGAAAACTCTCCTGTCTTAATGACTTCACCTTTTTTACCCGCTCTTCTAAAAAGGGTGCCTCCTAAAAATACTTTAAAATTTTTTGATTTCCCCAAGTATCTGCCAAAATATAAATTGAAACTTGTTGTAGAAGTAGATGTTCTGAAACTTACAGTCCCTGGAATTGTATAGTTAGCTGCGCTTTGATAAGATGGAAATGAGATATATTCACTCAAAGATGATCCATCAGCTGCGTAATTTATTCCAATCTCGTTTCTATCAAATTGAAGCCCCCCCGCAATTCCAAATTTTAAAGGAACGAAGAAATCCAATTTTGTGAACTTCAGATCGAATTCATTGGATATATTATCATAACCCGATTCCCAATTTTTAAAATCGTCTCTTGCAATACTACCTTTGAAAGAAGAGCCTAAATCTAACCAAATTGACGTTTGGGAAAAGATTTTCCCAAACGTCAATAAAAAAAACATAATTGTTAGTTTTTTCATTACCGTGTGATAGTTGTATACTCAGTGAAATAAATGGTATACGGGTTAGGGGAAGAAGGAATTGTAAAGTTTTCATTTCTACCTCTCACTTTATATTTGAAAGATTTCAAACGTTTACTTCTTGCATAATGTCTATATGTTTCTCTTTGAGTTGTAGAGTTGACAGTTGCCTTACTATCAGCCGATTTCCAAGGATGAGAGAAGCCATTCTGTGTTTCTCCTCCACATCTTTGCGACCAGCTTACGTTGTCCAATTGAAAATAAAATGTATAATTTGGAGCAAAAGCCGTTGTGTGAATCATATCTGTTCTTAACACAAATAATATACCCGACGGCTTATATTCATTTCTAATATTCATAGTTTTACTAAAAGGAATATCAAATGTAACGTTTACTGAATTACTTGAAGTAGCGTCAGCAACTGGATCCGAACATTTCGCTTCACCAGCAGCCCCTGATTCAGCCAAAGTAATTACTTCTTCATCAAATGAAAACTTACGAACATTGTTATTGGTTTTACTTTCATTAACTAAATCTGCATAGCTACTAGCCTTTGCAGAAGGAAGCACATAAACTTTGTTTTCTGATGCATCGACTCGATAGAGGTAAGCTCCAATTTGCACGATCATATCATCATTTAAAATGTTCTCTAAGAAATCATCTCCAAACAATGATGTTTCATTTAAACTTGAAATTCGCTCCAGATAGGATTTATAATTCAAATTTTTGACGTTATTTAAAAAAGCTTGAAACTCGCCTTCTCCAAAATTTCGAGCTTCAGATTGATAATCATAATCCGCGGTTGTTGGAAAAATCAAGTATTTTCCGTTATCATAAAATCTTACGTTCTTTTCGGTTGAACTTGAAGAACTGCTTTTCTGATCATTCGTTTGATTAGGCGTTTTATCTTCTTTCTTACACCCAACAAACCCGAACCCTAAAATCGCTAGGAATAGACCGCTATAAGCTAACTTTTTCATAATACTTTGTTTTAAACATTTACTTTTTTGGCAACTAACCAAGCATTTTGCCTCTGCTTTTGAAACTTACAATACTTTAACTTTTCTACATCGATATTCTTTTTCTTATTTCCATGGTTGTTTTAGAGAAAAGCTTCATTTGCAAAACAAAATTACATCGAACGCAAACCTGATAAATTTATAGGAGACGTTCAATTCGAATGAAAACAATCCTAGAAATTTCTAAAAGGCTTACTATACAAAGGATAGGTGAATGTTGGCCGGTTATTGATTCAACCGAAGCGATGGTATTTATACTGAATTTTTTAGTATATATGCGAAAAATAAAAACTGCAAAATTGATTGAATTGGTTGGGGAAAATCCTCAGTGAATTAACCAGTTCAAGTTCCCAAGCTCAATAATACTTACTAACGAAATAAAACTCCTCAACCTTTCAATCG